>Ga0190359_1000513_pt1 | contig 26095 bp, 54 predicted proteins | sample 48721823_MG_FD_161269 | JGI IMG/M metagenome (GOLD analysis project Ga0190359, IMG submission 161269) | Hydrothermal vent microbial mat bacterial communities from Southern Trench, Guaymas Basin, Mexico - 4872-18-2-3_MG | ecosystem: Environmental > Aquatic > Marine > Hydrothermal vents >... | reverse complement strand
GTGTTCCCTCCTTGTTGAAGGGGACGCATTCAGGGATGCCACCGTTCAAGTGGAGTTAAAGAACGGTAGGCGAATATACCTGGATGCGACCCCAGTGGTTGATGAGGATGAGATTGAACTCATCAGTGGGATTGAGAATGTTAAAAAGAAGGAATTTGTCTCAAAAGTAAGTCCTGGCTTCACGCCAGGATACACGACTATCTACAACAATGGGAACAAGGATAGAGGAAAAAACAAGAAGGAAGTGGAAATTGAGGTTTTTGACAAGCATATGTGGCATTAGGGGAGGTGAATATGAAGGAACTGGAGACTATAAAAGAGAAAAGTCCAGAGCTTTTTAGGCACTTAATAGGGCTTATAAAAGCCCTGTATAAATTACTTACTAACCAAAAAAAGGAGGAGAGATGAAATACAGTAAGGAGCAAGTCTGGGAATTTATCACAGAGGCAGATGATAATGTCCTCTGTGAAGCAATAAGAATATGGTATGGCGACCTGTCGCCCATCTTCTCCGTCTTTGAAGAGAGCGTTGAGAGCTGTCCAGAAAGCTGGGATGACTTTCAGGAGGAGATAGAGAGGGTTTTTGGCAATCAGATAGAAGCATGGCTGAAGTCAAAAAAGAAAGCAGATAAAAGTAATAATAGATACCTGATAATAAATGGCGAAAAGGTGTTTGCCAAAGAAGGGCAAACACCAGCAGAACTGATGAAAGAATGGGGCACCTCTCATGGTTTTTATAGGGTGGTAATTACAAGGATAAGTAAAAAACACGGTGAAAAGCCAATCACCAGTCTCAAGCAGATAAGATGGAAGGGAAGTTATAGAATTTTGAAAGAGGTTTGTTAAAACTAACATAAAATAACCAGACAGGGCTCACACGAACTGCCATAGTTCCTCATACCCCTGTGAGTTAGCCTGATTATTCAGGCTGGCTTGCAGGGGTTTTTTATTGTCCAGAATTTAAGGAAAGATAATGAAGTTAATCAACCCATTTACAGAGAATTAAAAAGGGAGAGTTAAAATTGAAGCAAACAAGCAAAGAATTGACAGAATATTAGTATCATTGTATATTTTATAAGAGAAAAATAAACAAGGAGGACACTATGGATAAAGCCACTAAAAAACAGTTATGGACTTTGTTTATTTTAACAGGAGAGGATTGGAGGGATAGGAATATATCCAAAAAAGAGGCATCCAGAATTATAGGGGAACTGTTAAAAGAAAAGAAAGAGGAAGAAATGAAAGTTGTAAAAGCCATCAGAGAAGGGATAAAAGAAGGCAAGAAGCGGTATAAACAAACAAAAGAGCCAGCGATGGTAATTTATGATGCAGACCTTGAGGGCAGGCCTGTGAAAGGAGGGAATGTTTATTATGAGCCAGAATTCTCTGGCTGTGGAACCGCCTGGGTTGAGTGGTTCCCAGGTAATAGAAAGTTTAATAATCTAATGAAAAGGATAGCAAAGAAATATAAAAATCTTGGACTTACAGTTACTAAAGATTACTATGGTAACTGGGTTATGTTCGTGGAAGGATATGGATATTCCAACGGGCATATAAAAAGGCTTATAGCCTTTTATTCTGCAATAGCGGATAAGTTGAATGAGCTTGGGTATGAGGTTCACACCAACTACAGGCTTGATTAACCGTAAACCTTAAACCAGGAGGGGTGAAATGTCTAAAAAAGAAAAAGTCGTATCAGTTGTTCTTAAAGGTGGTGGTATCACTATGGGTGTCATCAATAAAGATGGATACCTGATTGAATTGTTCCAACACAACACAAGAGCAAAAACACCAGAGAAAAAGCATCAGTCTTTTATGAAGCATGTAAGAGAAATCATAGATGATGGAGGAAAAAAGTTCTATGATACGCTTACTAATATGCTATTTGTTTAATATCCTTGTTGTTATTCTGTATGCTTTAAGCCTGTCATCCATGTTTATATCCAGAGGAGGAAAGCAAGGAAGATAAAAGGGTTAAAATTGAAGTAAAGCTTGCAGGGATGGGTTGCTTTCTGTTTATAAGGAGGAAAAATGGAGTGGATTGTTCTATCAGAAATACCACCAGTTGTATTCTCTGAGCTTTCAGTTGAGATGATTGCTTACGGAAACAATAAAAGGTTCAACACTACGAGTGGCTTTGTGATTACCGATGAACCGATAAGGAGGAGTTCTATTGTTCCTGTTGATAAAGACAGAAGTATTGTTATCCACTTGAATTCAGTTAATCCAGAATATATGTTTTACTCTTTTTCAATGAAAAAACCAAGAAGAGTGGAGTTGAATAGGTTATCTGGCAAGGATACAGGGCTTTTTGGCTATTCTATATTCCTTAAGTCAAGGAAAACCATAGGCGATATGAAAAATCAATATGTTTTATGTCTTTTTAAGCCCTTCGTGAAAAGAATGAACAAAACAAAGACTGATAAAGCAAAGTTCCCCTTCAAGTTTTACCTCGTGGGTGATGTTTATAATTTATTCTTAAAAAACTGGAAAAGCGTAGTTCCAGTTGATGATAAAAAGAGGACAGCAGGGGAGCTTATAAGAGACAGCATTGAATACTGGGATAAGGAGATGGATAAAGATATTGAAAAACTTAAAAGGTTAACTGTTTTTCTTGGCTTCAAAAGGTAAACTGGAGGAGGTTATGAGTGATAACCCTTTTGATAAATACTTGGTAGTCTTAACTGCTGGAATAATAAAATGGCTTGATGATAATTCGTATTATACCAATCCAGCAAACATACATGCACTTGCATATCTTTTTCTGGAATACACCAGAGGAGGACTGAACTTCACATCTTTTCATTATTATGTGCGTTCGGAGATAATCCAACACATAATAAGGGTTAAACTATACGAAGGCGGATACTTGTATAAGGAGTGTTGGTATGATAATGGCTCTGAAAAAGCATATTACAGGCTTATAAACTTCCCTCCTACCGATGAAACCAAAGAAAAGATTGACAGAATGGTGAAAGAGATAGACAACTTCTGTAAGAAGTTTGACCTTGATGGGTATAATATGAAGCACCTTGCAATGGTCCATTATATACTGAAGCATAAAATGGAACTTGCATGGGTTAAATCTTCCCTTGGCTGGGATATAGACAGAAAAAAGATAAAGAAGTTAAGACCTGTTGTCGAGAAGATAATAAGACAGGACAAAGATATTAAATAAATCCAAAAGGGGGTGGGAATGTTCATCCACATTTACAAAGTAAAAGGAAATCTAAAAAGCAAAAAACAGGTAACTTACGATGTGTATTTAGACGAGCTTGATGAAATGCTTAAAGTGAAATTCAAGTGTCCAGAATGTAAAAAAACTTTTACAAAACCTTTTAGTGAAATTATTGAAGTTAAACCAGAGGTTATAAAAGATGATTGCGATAATATCGTAGAGCATACAGCAAAACTAAGTATAGAATGCCCTAATTGTGGCACGGTTGTTGGCATAAGTTTCAAGGAATAATAAAGGAGGCGTAAAATGAACTTGGCAGTTATATTTAGTTTCATAGTCTCTATCAGTATGGCAATAGACACTATAAACAGGATAGCACCAGTCCATGGTGCAGTTATGATTGCTCCATTGGTAGCTATATCCCTTATGATAATGTTTGTATCTGGGTGGTTAAGAGTTAAAACTATCAAAGAGGAAATACTCTGGGGAGATGTGGGTTTTATTGTTGTATTCCTGTTTATTCCTATATGGATTGGTGTATCATGGTGGTTATCAAATTTTGTAATGCTGTTAAATGATAACACTCCGATTGATAGTCTCGTTTGTATATTGGAATTAGTATCTATGGGTTTTGGAGTTTACTTCGTTGAAGGCATAAAGAAAGATTTAACTGATTAAGGGAGGTGCAATATGGCTGATGTTTCTAAAAATGACAGAGAGAAGTTAAAGGAAAAAGCAGAAGAACTTGGTTTTGAAACTGAAGAATGGAGATGGTTATCTGCTGATATAGCCTCACCAGCATATGCTCTGTCAATGTTTAATAGGGTTTTTTTAAGGTTAACCTATGATGAGCCAGAAAAGGATGACAGTAAACAGTTTATATCCGCAACTCATTTACATACTGACGATGTCCTTGTATGTTATAAAAGAGATGTGGGTCTGGATAATGTAGCAATATATGTGGTTAAAGATTTAAGGTGGCAAGGAGGATTAGACCGTGCTTCATGGGATGATGGATATGAATATCTTATTGAGCTGATTGATATAAAAAGGGCAGATGAAATTGTTGGATTGAAGGATTATCTAATGGAACTTGAGAAGGAGGTGTGATATGATAGTATGCCAAAAAGAAGATGGAAGACCTGTACTGGATATATACCCATATCCATATAGAGAGGAAAAGGTGTGGGAAGATATAAAATCAATGATAGAAAAAACAGATATTAGCAGAGATAAGTTTGATAAAGTAACCCAAGACGACATTCTATTGCTTCAGGAATTGGCAAACAGCTATATACAGCATATAAATCTACTGAAAACATACTTGATGAACTTTATGGTAATAAAGCCAAGCAACATTAAAGACTTTTGTGAAGTCCAAGATAAGGTATATCAGACCGTTGACGAAATAGTTGACTATCATATTAAATGTGCAATAGTGAACACTATGATTTCTATACTTAAATATAGCAGTATAGTGTCAATATACTCAAACACAGGAAAACTGGAATGGAAAGGAGAATGAAATGGAAAGGATAATATCTATGGAAAGCTTAACAATGGATGAGCTTATTGATACTTATGTGAAAAAGAGGCATGGTGTCTATGTTGTTGTATTTATAGATGGTTTCATGTTGGATACTGAAGATATTGAAAGCGTAAAGGAGTTATGTAATGATACTGGTATTGAGTGGCACGATATTATGACTGATGATGTAATATTCCTGAAGTTCAGAAACAAGAAAGAGGCTTATTCCTTTATGATGAAGTATAAGGATACTATCTATATGAAGATGTATGTAAATGGTAAATATGAAGATGAAAACACCTAATCAGGAGGGAGTAATGGAAGGTGATTATAAAGGCAAAAGGGTTGACAATGGGGAATGGGTTGATGGTTACTTAATGGATAAGGATGTAATTTGCCAGGGAACAACATATGATGACTATGTAGATATTGTTGCGGTTAATCCAGTTCTGGTCAAGCCAGAAACAGTATCACAATGGACTGGATTAAGGGATAAGAATAAGAAAAAAATATACTACAATGATGTTCTAAAAGGTGAGAATGGTAAATACTGGGTGGTGAAGAAAGGTAAGCTTGCTATCCATCTTAAATGCGTAAAATGGAGAGACGACGAATGCGATGAAGAGTATGATATAATAACTTATAGTAAACTGCTTAAAAGAGGCGGAAGGGAGTTTGAGGACTACTTTATTGTAGTTGGAAATATTCATGACAACCCTGAATTCAGGAGGTAATAATGAAGATTACCTGGTGGGTTCAAAAGCCAAATGTGAAGTATGGTTGGAGGTTCTGGAAACCTCATAAATGGACAGTGATGGAAACAGGAAAAAGAGCATATACTTTCTTTTTTATCTTTATAGGGATAACTATCTATCTTTAATAATTTAACCCTTATAAAAAGGAGGAGAAGATGAAAAATAAAGAAACATTTGTTGACTATGAAAAATGTTCAAAATATGGAGCAACAACATATAAAGCAAGGTGTCCTTATTGTGGAAAGGAGAACATTATTGTGTTTTGTGAAGACGAGAGTTGCGAAAAGGAGGCTGTTTATGATACATGTGAGCACTTCAAAGATTTTGGTGCAGGTTCCTTTTGGTTTGTAAACATACAGTAAGAGGAGGACAATATGGATGTAAAAATAGTTAAACTACAACTGGATAAGAAGGAGTTTACCAGAGAACTTGGAAAAGTTAGAGATTTATGGAGAGTTTCCAGAGAGGTAATCTTTATAGAGGCTGTTCTGTATAGTATGACAGATAACGATAGAGAAAAAATCAAAGAGTTAGTGCCACCATCTTATGAGTTGTTTTCTGTTATACCAAGTGGTGAACATGACAGTGAATTCTATTTTGTCTTTGTAAACAAAAGCAAGGAGGAAAAAGATGGACCTGAAAGTTAATCCAGAAAGGTATAAAAAATATGGTGATAGGAGTATAACTGGCTTTTTTGTAAGAGCTCAGCATGGTGATGAATGGGTGTCAACAGATATAATAAATTTAACAGAGGATAGCCTTAAAGAGTGGTTTAACAGTTATTCCAAAGACGGGGTGGTGTATATTGTTATTAAACTTGTTAATGTGATTGATGAGATATTTAACTATATAAAACCATAGACAGGGAGGAAAAATGAAAGTGTCAAAAGAAATATTAAAGCAATATAGAGACCTTGTTATCAAGAAAAGGGAGTTGGAGCTTGAAATAAGTAAAATTGAGGCAGAATTAGGAAGGCTAATGATTGGAGCTGGTGTTGAAACAGAAGAAGATTTCTATGAGTTTTTAGAGGAATATAATAAATACATCAAAACTCTTAAATAGGAGGTTGGCGTGAAGTTTATAATTACACCGCAAGTAATAATGTCTCAAAAGGAGTTTAACAAGTTAAGTGAAAAACTTAGACAGTATATTGAGGATAACCTATATATGCTACATGATGACTTCCATGAGTTTTGCAACAATAAGTATGACTATGAACTGTGGGAAGAAGTGAATTATTTAATCACTGATTGTGGTTCAGTAGGTGTTAAAATAAAATAAAAATAGGAGGTGTAATATGGATAAAAAGAAATGGACAGAAGAAGAGTTAAGGAATGTTCTCTCAAAAGAGAGAACCATAGGAAGGGAAGTGAATGTGGTAAAATGCTATGTAGTAATGCCAACTAAATACAACAATGTAATCCTGGTTATTCCAGAAGATAAGGTTGACCTGTCTTCAATGTTTCAGGCATATATAATCCCAAACATAGTTGACATTGATAAAGAAGCATACTGGAAACTTCAAGATTACCTTGATGGCGAAAGGGAACTGGAGAAAAAAAATGAGCACTAATAAGAGAATAAATGAAAGAGTAAAGAAATTAAGAGAAAAGTATAGCAAATACTCAATAAGCACATTGAAAAGGTTGATAACCATATACGAAACTAAGGAGCTTGTATGTAAAGTTAGAGCAACCAAGCTTATACTGGAAAGTAAGAGGATACGCCTGAAACTCCAGTTGTTGGAAGAGGAACTTGAAAAGAGAATAGAAGAAAAAGCAGAGGGAGGAAAAGGTGAACAAGGAGAAAAAGGAGGTATAAAATGAAAAAAGAAGAAGTCAGAGAAGCTACAGTGCTTGAAACTCACCTTCTAATGGAAGGAGACAAGGTAGTAGCTTTCAGGTTTCTTGTATGGGATGGTGTGAATAATCAAACGAAAAATGTAATAATACCATTCCCAGTGGCAACAGAGGAAAGGGAGGAAAAATGATTTTTATCATATTTGTCGTGATAATCTATCTTACAGTCATCACATTAGCAGTTCGTGAAGCAATTATCCATCCAGATATTCCGAGAATATGTCCTTTTTGCGGTAGCGAAGTAGGTGTAGTGATATACAGATGGGCTGATGTTGAATTTCAGTATGATGTAAGATGTCCTAAATGTGGAGTGATTAAAAATGATTTTGCTTTAAGCATGTATGAAGTGGTAGAATTAGAAAAACAGTGCAAGAAACGAGGTATAAAATGTGCCAATCTAATAAGACAGGAGGACAACAATGACTAAAAACGAGTTCTTAAAACTCTTCAAAGAATGTATTGAAGATGGTTCTCTATCTATTGATGTTGATATTGAAGAGGAGTGTGATACAGATTATGGAGACTGCTGGTATAAAGGATACATTACAATAAAAATCAATGGCGAGGTAGTGGAAAGGAAGTATAGCCTATAACAAAAAACTAAAAGGAGGATACCATGACAGTTGAAGAGTATAAAGACCTTGTAAGAACACTTATAAGCAGTAACTCCTTTGACATGTCAGTCCTTGCAATAGGTAAGCCAGGCATTGGTAAAACACAGGCAATCTTTGACCTTGCCGATGAACTTGACCTTGAAGTGTTTTATCTTCCATTCTCAACACTTGCAGATAGAACAGATATAAGGATTGGAGTTCCTGACAAGGAAACTGGAAGGATGGTATTTCTATATTCAGAAGAACTACCAACTACGGATAAATCAGGAATATTACTGCTTGATGATATAACAGACGCTGACAGATACCTGATGGCAAGTGCAAAATCCCTTCTATATGAAAGGAAACTATCAAGGTATAGGGTTCCTGATAATGTGATAGTTGTGGCAACTGGAAACCCCATTGAAGAAGGCGGATTAACCGCAATAGATAAGAAATCAACTACAAGAGTTCTGAAAGTGGATGTTGAAATATCATTAAAAGGATGGATAAAATGGGCAAAAAACAAGGGAATACATCCACTTGTTATACAGTTCATATCATACAAGCCAGATGCTTTGTATTACGATGATGGAAATACAGTCATAGCACCAAGAAACTGGGAAATAGTATCAAAAGCAATAAAATCAAAAGTAAGGTTGTCCTATATAGCAGACCAGTTAGGTTCTATATATGTTGAGTTCAAAGTGTTTGCAGAAACATATAAATCAAGGACTAAATTCAAAAAGACATGGTCAAAGATATGCTCAAAGAAACAGCCAGACCACGATGTAGTTAAGTCTATGAAAAAAGAAGAACTATATATATTCGTTATGGGCTTTGTCAGCTATCTTCTGGATGTTAAAAATGAAAAAACTGTGATAAAGGCAGTTGAATGGATTACATCTAATCCACTGATAGACGATGAATATAAAACTGTATTCATGAAATCCATCCTTGAAAGGAGAGATACGCTTGCCTCAAGCGACGACATCATTGAGATAGTAAGTGAACTGTCAATAGGGGAATAACATGGACAGGATTGAGAAAGCGTTAAGAGACGCAAAGTTTCTGTTAATAAGAGATGCTCCATTCCTTGCGTCAAGGATTTTAATATCAAAGCCAACTCTCTTTGTAAATAAACACTTTCCAGCCGCTACAGATGGGCATGTTTTTTACATCACTAAAAGCAAGCTGGAAGATGTTGCTGATGACGAACTTGTGAAGGTTATGACACATCTTTTATCCCATGAAGTAATGCATATTGTTTTACAACATGTAGCAAGAGGTGTCGGTAAGAATAAGATTGTATTCAACATGGCAGCTGATATTATTGTTGATACTTTCTTGACCACCAGTATTTTAAGAGGAAATACACTTGATACAGAAAGCCATCTTAACTGCAAGAAACAACTTGAAAGTTTAACGGAGTTCATCCGTTCAGTTATGGATAGACTGCCTCATAAAGAGGCAGATATGCTTGAAGAAAAATATCATTATTCGTGGTATGAGCAACAAATTGTAAAACCCTTCACGGTTGAGAATTTATATAACTTTCTAACTGAGCTTTTTGAACTTGCCAATGTTGAACTTGAAGTTGGAATACACCCGATGGATGAAGTAATACCCAGAGAGATGGATGAAGAGGAAAAGATAGAGACAGAGTCAGTGCTTGAGGGCATTAAGTCTGCTGGGCGTTTACCTGGCGTGCTTGAAGACGAATACCAAACATTGATAGTCAGGTTCAATCCTGTTAAGTTCCTTGCTGGAATTATAGGAAAGGCTTTGAAATCAATAGAGGCACAGTTAAGAGCTCCATCAAGAAGAGGGATAGCATTAAGCTCTGAATATGTAATAGAGGGTTTTAAGTCATCAAGAGGTGCAAAGATACTCGTTGCTGTTGACGCTTCTGGCTCAATAGGTCCAACAGAGTTTGGTGCTTTTGTTGGTATAATAGATAAATTCAGTTCTGTAAGCTCAATTGATGTAATTGTGTTTGACGCTACTGTTCAAGACTTTATGGAGGATTATGAATTGAGAACAAAAAAGGTTAAGTTCAAGGGTAGAGGTGGAACTGTTATAAAAGAAGTGATAAAATTCCTGATGGAACACTCACGGGAATACGACCTGTTTATACTGCTTACTGATGGTCATATATTTGACCATATTCCTTACAAGGAACTTCCTATCAAAAGTCTGTTTATATCAACAGATAAACCGATTGAAGAAGTAAAGAAGGAATACCCATGCTTTCACGAGTATTATAAACTGAACATTGTAAACCTGACAATAAAATAAAACAAAAAGGAGGAACTCATGCCTTTTTCACTTGTAACTAATGTTAAAAACCGCTTGAAAAAGCGTAAAGGAGACAGGTTGTTTACAGTAATTCTTCAAGGAACTGCAACCACTACTGCACAGGTTTATGGCAAGGATGAGGCGGACGCAATAGGAAGGCTTATGAAAGGAGAGGCTCTTATAGACAAGTCAGGAAGTATAGATGACTATGTTCCAGAATGGGAAGTTGTAACTATATACGAGGAGGAGGATAAAGATGAATAAACTTAAATTAAGAGTATCTAACCTGAACGCCTGTAAAAGGGCTATTTATTACCAGCATGTTATTCCGTTAAAGGAACAGCCAGAGGACATAACTGATATGACACTAATAACAGAATTCCACAACTCTTTAAGGAACTGGTATTCAAGGAACATTGAAAAGGTTGTGAATAGGGAGAAGGTAATTAAGATAAATGTTGACCATGAACTTGTGGTTACTGGGCATATAGATGGAACTAATGAGGACATGACAACACTGTTTGAATTTAAGGTTTACTATGGAGAGAATGAATACGAAATCCCAAGAAATTACATACTTCAGGCTTCTGTATATGCCAATGCTTTGTCTATTGACAGATTGAAGATAATAAGATATAATACCTTTGGAAAACTTGAAGAACTGACTGTTGAAGGAAAGGATAAAATTGAAGAGTTGGCAAAAGAGGGGTTGCAGGAACTTATAACCTTAAAAGAGGCTATATTCAAAAGAGAAATACCAGAGAGAACCTACGGATACTGCTTGAGGTGTAAGTGGTTTGATTTATGTTATAAGGTAAAAGAGGTGCAGGATGAGGCACTTGAAGAACTTGCTGGAAAACTTATTAAAATCAGGAGTGCAATAAAGGGATTGGAAGGGAGGAAATACACGACAGAAACCATGATTAAAGAGATTTTGAAAGGTGCTAAAGGAACATATAAAACAGGGGATTATAGAATAACAGTATATGAAACTTCAAGAGAAATAATAACAGAGGAAGGTAAAAACTTCCTTAAATCACATCCAGATAAGGATAAATTCTTCACAAGAACAAAACCATCAAAGGTTGTAAGAGTAAGTGAAATCAAAAAATCATAAAAAGGGGGTGGAAAGATGGCAAAGAAAGAAAAAAGTAAAGAGGTCGCAGTAAGGCATGAAGCAACACCATCAACAGGGGACATAAATGAACTACTGAAGATTGCAGTTAAAACTGGTGCAAATGTAGAGACACTTGAAAGGTTGTTTGATTTAAGGGAAAGATACAGGGCTGAAATAGCAAAAGAGAGGTTTCTGGAAGATTTTTCAAGTTTACAGGCAGAGATGCCAGAGATAGTTAAAGATAAATTAGTTAGAAATAAGGATGGAACACCCAGATATAAGTACGCTTCGTTAGATAACATATTAAAAACGATAAAGCCATACCTTGAAAAGTATGGCTTTTCAATATCATTCAAGGCAGAGAATAAAGAGAGTGGCGTCAAGGTAACTGCCATTTTAATGCATAGAGATGGTCATTCTGAACAATCATCCTTTGAAGTCCCTATTGACCCCGAAGCGAAGATGTCTGAAACACAGAAATATGGCTCTGCTTTAACCTATGCAAAAAGATATTCGTTGACCTCTTTACTTGGAATAAACACTGAAGATGACGACGACGCAACTGGTGATGAAGAGGTCGTAATTGAAGAGTTATTCTAAAATAGGAGGGTGGCATGGAACTTGTATATCATGTTTCTATCCCAAAGTTCACAGAGCAGGTTATCAACTGTCCAGTATGTGGAAGTCCAACTGTCCTTGTATCAAAGATAGAAAGTGATAATGGTGTAAGTGTAAAGATATTGAGAGTGAATGCTGATACATTGGCTATAAAAGTCATGAAGGAACTGATAAAATACATGCGTTCAAAAACAGAAGGGATTGAGTATGAAAAGAAAAAATACAGCTTCGTTGAATACGATGAGAAAAATAAAGTTTACAGGTTCAGGGTTGAAGATGGAGAATTCACCTTCATAGAAGGAACTATGCGGTTTGATGGTGCTAACCATGTTGAGATACTGAAGTTTCTGGTTAATAATAAAAGCACGGCAGATTTAAGAAGAATGGCAAGTCTTGATGAACTTCTGGGGTGAGAACATGAAGACCAATGTAAGGATATTAAAAGCAAAGGGATACATGTTCTACTGGACATGTCCAATATGCAGAGCAAACGCACAATACTTCATTGATGAAGGAGAGTATGATGAAATAACTCTCCATTGCCCTGTATGTAATTATCCAATCAAACTGAATGGCATTCCAGAAGAAGAATGGATAAATGCAGAAGTTGAACTTAACAGTGAACAGGAGGAAGCCAATGGAACTGAATAAGATATATCAGGGTAATACGCTGGAAGTTCTTAAAACCTTTCCTGATAATTTCGTGGATACCATCATTACATCACCACCCTACTGGTGTTATGCTGATGGTCATGAAGTTTTAACAAATAGGGGATGGAAAGATGTTTCAAAGATAAAAGCAGGAGATAAGGTTCTATCCGTAAATCCTAAAAACATGGAGTTAGAATGGGTAAAGGTTACAGCGGTAAATAAATGGGCTTATAAAGGAGAAATGATTGAATTCAAAAATACGCATATAGATTTACTTGTAACCCCCAATCATAAGATGTTTGTATATTATAAGCATATTGGTAATAGTGTCAAACTTAGAGAAGAAGTTGGTTACTTTCAATCTACAAAAAACAAAAAAGGTAAATTTCTTATAGAGGCAAAAGATATTAAAACTGGCTACATTACTCCCAAAACAGGCTTCAAATGGAAAGGGAAAAATCCTCAATACTTCATTCTTCCTCCACTGGAAACTGTTTATAATAAACGAAATAGATATTACCCCCCTATGAAGATAAAAATAGAAGATTGGTTAGCTTTTCTTGGGATTTGGATAGCAGAGGGTTCGGTTAGGGGAAGCAAAGGCGGGAAGAAAGTGAGTTATTCTGTGTCTATTAAGCAAAAGCTTCCAAATGCAAATAAAATAAGAGAGTTGCTAAAAAGGCTACCTTTTAGTTTCAGTGAGCTAAAAGATAGCAGGGGTATATTGCGATTTGAAATTTCACACAAGCAATTATGGGCTTATCTCAAAAAGTTAGGAAGCTCTTATACCAAATACATTCCAAAGGAGATAAAAGAATTATCTCCAAGGTTACTAAAGGTTTTTCTTAAATGGTATCTAATGGGAGATGGATGTATAAAAAACAAAGGAACCCCCCAAGAGGAGGTTAGTTGTTACACGGTTTCAAAAAAATTAAAAGATGATTTGCAAGAGATAGCACTCAAAGTAGGCAGTAACACATCACTTCAGGGCAAGAATAAGTTAGTCTTCTTGAGAAGAGGTGCAGTAAAACTGAAAGAGGCTATGAAGACTATCAGTTATAATGGAATGGTTTACGGCATTCAAGTTGAGAAAAATCACACCATTTGTATAAGAAGAAACAATAAAATCGTATTTAGCGGAAACTCTTTAAGGGACTATGGAGAAGCAGTGAATACAGTCTGGGGTGGAGACCCTGAATGTAAACACGAGTTTGAGCTGAAACATGTTTATAGAGAGCCAAGTAAAACGGGAGTAATATCAGAGAAAGCAAAAAAGGGACAGGGTTATAGGAATTATAAATCTGGTTTTTGTAAGAAATGTGGTGCATGGTATGGTCAATTAGGATTAGAACCCACACTTGACCTTTACCTGGTTCATCTATGGCAGATAGCAGATGAGCTTTACAGGGTCCTAAAACCAACAGGAGTGATGTTCTGGAACCATGGGGATTGTTATGGTAATAGTGCTGGGAGAAATGACAGGGTTAGTAAACCCAAAAACAGAAAAGGTGGTATTGATTTCAAAATTACAGCAGTTCCAGATAAATCTCTTGCACTCCAGAATACACGCTTTATTCTGGGTTTAATTGATATTGATTATCGTATAATGGTTGAGTGGCGTGCAATGGGTAAACCAGAAGGAGAACTTGAGGAAATGCTTAAACATCCAAGAATACAGGCTATTCTGCGTAACTCAATCATATGGTATAAACCAAACCATATGCCTTCAAGTGTGAGAGACCGCTTTGCCAGCGCCTATGAGCCTGTGTTCATGCTTACTAAAAACAGGAAGTATTGGTTTGACCTGGATGCAGTAAGGATACCATATTCGGAAAGTGGCAAGCAAAGAAGGAAATACCCTGTTGGCAAGTTTGGTGGTAATCCCCAGAACCCTATGGGCAAGCTAAGTAAGGGAATAAAAGGTGGAAGCGAATACACTATGCTTCCAGAAGAACCACATCCGCTTGGCAAGAACCCTGGCGATATGTGGGCTATTCCAACTCAACCCTTCCCAGAAGCCCACTTTGCCACCTTTCCAGAAAGGTTAGCTGAACCTATGGTTAAAGCAGGATGTCCACGATGGATATGTAAGAAGTGTGGAAAAGCGAGGGAGAGGATAACAGAACCGACAGAGGAGTATAGAAGGAAATTAGAAGAAGGAAGAGGATATTATGAGAATTATAAAAAAGCTGGAAAGAAAAGCAATAAATCCACAATATCCGAATACTATACAGTTGGATGGACTGATTGTGGCTGTAATGCTGGATGGAGACCAGGAGTAGTCCTTGACCCATTCATGGGTTCTGGAACCGTTGCTGTTGTTGCAAAAAGGCTTGGAAGGAACTGGATAGGAATTGAGATAAACCCAGAATATATTGAAATGGCTTACAGACGGATTGACAAGACTGTATATCAACCAGAACTTTTTACTTAAAAATAGGAGGAATTATGCATTTTATAGGTCTTCTAATACTATGGTTTTTCTTTGGTATGATAGGTGGGTTTATTGCTTCAACAAGTGAGACATTAAGAGGTTCTGAAGGTTTCTGGTTTGTCTTTTGTTTTCTGTTTGGTATATTTGGTATAATTATAGAATTCATTGTCATGCTTATCATAAAAGTTAGTTATCCTGATAATAAATAACCCTTACAAAGGAGGACCTATGTTAAAAGAAAAACTTAAAGAGCTGGTAGCCACTATTGACCAACTGATATTCACATGGGTAAGCCCATTTTTATTGGTTCTTGAAATCCTTGAAACTTTCAAAGGGAGGAGGAAATGAGTAGAGAAGTGTTATTGATGAAGAGTGATGTTTGTATAAGCTTTGGAAACATTGACATTAAATCAGGCATAACTCAGGAAGATGTTGATAGAAAGCTTGAAGAAATCAATACTATCAAAATGGGAGCAAAGGAAAGGTTACTTGGAAGGATTGAAGGAGCGCTTCAAGCTCTTGGATGTGATGACGACAGGATAGGTTCATTCATTGAGCAGATAAACGAAGATATTGAAATTATTGAAGATTACTCAAACACAGAAGCTTATCTTGCAAAGATAAGTGAACTGCTCGCAGATGGCTGGATTGTTGAAGTTTATGATTAACTCAAAACAAAGGAGGATGTATGTCAAGTAAAAGTCTCACTATTAAAAGGCTTGTTGCCTTTTGTATTCTAATGCAGAACAATGGTGGGATACTCAACCAGGCGCCATCATATCTACTGGAAAAGTATGAGGCGGTAATGAACAATAGGTATCCAGAAGCTTATCTTGATGTGAACAATCTGGCAATATTCAAGGAATACCTGAAGAAATGGAGGGTGGATAATGCATAAATTCACAATGTTTTTATTGCCAAAGCCTATGGCAAAAACAAGCATGGAGGCAAGAGAGGTGGTTCACTCAAACATGCTCAGTAGAGTGGATGAAGACGGCATGGATTGGTTCGTAATAGGTGGTAGGTTTAGTGGAGAATTAACAAGGATGAGGATGAAGGACAAGGAGAGAGAGGAGTTTGAAGAAAAGTTTGCGGAAGAATACGGATGGTGGGTTAATAAAGATAATCCAGAGGAGAAAAGGAGAAAGCAGGAAATAAAACTGTTAAAAGAGATGGGACTTGATAAATACATACCAGAGGGAACTGACTGTATATATTGGAGAGACCAATATGAAACCTATGGATATGAAGACGACGCACAGATACTGGATGATGAACTATATAAGAAGATTAAAGAGATTTTATCCAAAAAGGGACTTATAATAAGAGAACACCTCACTGCTGGTGCTGTAATCTTCCTTGATGGAAGAAATGAACTTTCAGAGGATTGTATTGGTAATTATTGGGTCGTAGTTGTGGATTATCATTGTTAAACCTTAAAAAAGGAGGATACTATGAAGTATCGTGCTCATCGTTCAGGGGGTGCTGGCACTATTGCCAAGCTTCTCTATGCCCTCAAAGGAAAAGACTACAAGGTTGTAAATGTGAGGGCTTTTTCAGAGGATGAGGTCAGGGGTATATCTATGATTGATGAGGATGGTGTTGACATTGCAGAGGCTTCAAGGGTTCTATATGGACTTGATAAGGGGTGGAAAGCAGTTGTTGTGTTTGAAAGCGATAAACCAGACATAATGGATGACATTGGAACTGGAAAGTCATTCAAAAAGAGTAAGGGTTCAAAAGGTGGAAGGAAGGGCTCAAGCAAACCCTCAAAACCCGAACCAGAGGTTGAAGATGAAGTTCTGGCAGAGGAAACACCAAGAGAGGCTTTGAAAAGACTTGCAAAAGAACATGGTAAGGAAAAGATAAAAGAACTGCTGGCAGAAGGAGAGTTCCATCTAACAAAGTCTTCTTCTGATGAAGACATCGCAGAGGCGGTTAGATACTTAACGGAAAAACTTTCAGAGGAAGGAGGTGAGGAAGACGACATTCTTTTTTGAAAAGCCAAAAACAATAAAGAGTGCCATACTTTATGTGTGGCACTCCCTCCCCGTTGGGGGGGTTATTGGCAGAATACAGTTCTGCAATAGGGTTCTTGATGCAATGGGTAAACGCTATCCAGGTAAGGAGTTTGACAGAGGACATGAGGATGAAAGTATAAACAGGGAACTGAGGCGACTACGACAGGAGGGGTTGTTGAACTATATAGCGTTAAGTGGAAAAATAACAAAACTTAAATAGGAGGACGAATGAGTGAAGTAAACACTTTAATAGGTCTTGACGCAATGAGGCACTTCCTATCACTGATATACACGATACCATTCATTAAAGATGAGAAGCCAAAAGGAGTAATGGTGGTGGCTCCTCCTGATACTGGGAAGTCATTTGCTCTAATGCATATAACATCTCCTCATGCAGTAGTGATTTCTGATACGACTGGTGCAGGATTGGAAAAGGTTGTTCTGGAAACTGCAAAGAAACACAACTACACAGGATATGCTGTCATACCCGACCTTATAAGATTGACATCAAGGCAATATGGTTTCAAAGCCTTTACACAACTGATGAACATTCTCCTTGAAGAAGGATTGCAGAGAATAGAAAGGGCAAACTTATCAATAAGGTCTCCAAAGGCGCTTCGTTTTGGACTTATAGCCGCTCTCACAGTTGATAGTTTCATTGAACACTATGACGAACTGAACTCCATTGGTTTCATATCAAGGCAACTTGTTGTTTCGTTCTCATACTGCGACTACGACCTGAAAAGGATATTATCACATACTGCAAAAGGAACAAGGTTTCCATACATAATGATAAAACCACCAGAAGGAGGAAATGTTGAGGTTGAAGTCCCAGACGAGAGAGTGAAAGGAATAAACAAACTTGCCAAGTTTATATGCAAAATGAGAGGAGATGAAGCAATAAAAAGAGCGACAGAACAGGCAAGGTCTCTTGTTAAAGCACAGGCAGTATTGAATGGACATCATAAGGTAACTTCCAAAGACCTGAATGAAGTCTTTTCGCTTCTTCCCCTATTCAGAGTGCCAGAAATTGTGAAGGTTCCTGGGACTGGAAGAAAGAAGAAAAAGTATGGAATGTTTATGAAGGCACCATTCAAAGGCGGAACTGACGCTGAATACTTCCTATTGAGAGGGATAGTTGAAGATAAAGACCCAACTAAATACTTTGGTAAGAATAAGCGGTTTCCAGAATACGAACTGCCAATAGCAATATCAAGGCTTGAAGGGAAATTGATAAAGAGACACGAAGATGGAAGCGTGTCAATTCTTAAACTTGACGAATAGGAGGACCGTAGGTAGGTTCCGAAGGGAGGTGATTATATGAGTGATAGAATAACTTTTACTTTCAATGAGGATGACATAACTCTTGGTATAAAAGAGATAAATGGCAAGTTTTATGTATGTGCCATGCTTGAAATGCCTGAATGGAGCACCATTCTATCAACTGGATATGACACTCTTGAAGAAGCAATTGAAATGAAGCGAGTATTAGAGGATGAACTTGCGGTTGATGAGACTATGAGATGGAAACTTGCAATGAGAATATTCAAAGAGATAACAGGAGGAGAGGATGAATAAGAAGTGTGTCTATTATGGATATGTTATAAAGAACACAAAAGATAAGGTTGAGAACGAAGAGGTCTGTATGATAATGAAAACTGACTGTAATAAATGTGAACACTTTGAGGAAAGAGAAAGTAATATAAACGAACTTGTGGTGTTTGACGAATGGGAAGAAGGAAAAGAGACATATATACTCCTTACGACAAAGGAGTTTGCTGATAAGTTCAATAAGCTTCTTGAGGAGGTGTTCAATGGCGAGAAGAAAAGTGTATCTGATTAGAAAAGATGGAACAGAAATATTCGCAGGAATTGATGACGAACTGTTTGGAGTGGAAAGTGAAGCAGGGCTGATTAGGAAAACCATGACAGACGAGGAGGTTAAGATTGAAAGGGATGACCTGATAGGTGAGTTATGGGAGATAGATTTCGTAATAAGCAGATACGGCAAACTTATAAATGAGAGAATAAAACAAAACCTATATGTCAGAATAGGTAGAATATCTCAGTTGCTTAAAATGATGTCAGAAGAAGATGTTCTAATAATAAAAGCAGAGGAGGATAAAAATGCTTGACATTGACCTTGTTGAAAAGTGCTCATTAAGCCTACCAGAGGATGCAAAAACTGCCAATAAGGTTGCGAAATTGTTAGTGGTATCGGCTGCTATATTAGCGGCTTCACAAATCACATCAGATGCTATTGATAAGGGTATAGCAATAGCACTTAAAGGCATACTTGAAGCGATTAAAGAAGTGGAAGGTTTAAGCGATGAATGGAAGTATGCAACAGTGTTCAATACTGTGGCTGGCTTCTTCGCTGGAGAATTTAACGATTATTACTTTATTGACAACTCCATAGAGGCTCTCGGTGAAGATATGATTGCAGAAATCTTTTTAGCCTCCAAGCAGGAGTTTAACGAGGTTGAAGCTCATAATGGACTTATCATAAGTGGTTTTGGTGATGTAGTTCCGTATGTGATAAATGAAGATTTCAGGAAGAAAGGAGAAGCAACTCCAACAGAGATAATGAGTAAAAACTTCTCTTTTTCGGAAGCAGAAATCTCAGCGCTTGAAAGCTTGGAAGGCTTCAAAGTAAACCCAAAGACCGTGATGAGAATTCTATCTCCAGTTAAATCGCTTATTGCAACATCCCTTGCTGTCATAAAGGGACACGAAGAGCAGATTACGGATACGATGAATAAATATGCTGAAAGATGTTTACCAATACTCAAGAAAAAACACGATGAGTTACTGGATGAAGGAAGTGAGGGTTAAGCCCCTCACTTCCTTTTTATTCTCTTTTCTAATTCCTTTGCTATAGTATCAAGGTTGGTAGTATCAAAGTCAAAAGGTTTTACATTTCCTATACTATCTATTTCCTTTTCAAGTTCTTTAATTCTCCTGATTGCTTCAACATAGGCATTTTTATATTCCATAATTACATTATCAAGACTATCAACGACTGCATTCAGTCTTCTGTTCTCATCTCCATACATCTTCATCTTAATCCCAAACCCCACAGTAGCATAAGACAACAGTAGAATTATAAACCCCATGATAAAATCACTTCTCATTTAACCCCTCCAGGCATACCAGCATTCACCTGTGCTATGTAAGCCATTATAAACATTGATATTCCCCTGACAATGGCACGCTTTGATATAGTATCAATGAGAACCACATCTCCTTTGGTAATCATTCTATACTTTGAACCATTAGGAACCACATCCAGTAGGACATAGGAACACATAAATACATCAAAGATATTACCAGAGAATATCTCATCATCATCATAGGTTATCTGAACACTACCACTAACCTTTGCCACATCAAAACCTATTTCATGTTCATTTCCATCAACTTCCAGAATTACCTTCTGCATATCAACCTCCCTTTGTTATAAAGTATGTGAAGAACAGAAAAAAACCAACAACCAATAAACCAACAATGGACTTTATTACCAGCCCTGATGTATAGAACATTAAACCAAAGAAGATGCCAATAAAATCACATAGTATATCCTGCAAGGATACACATTGCTTCAAAGCTTTCCATTCAAAAATCTCCCATAGAATACCAAGAATGGCAAGACCTATAACGCTCCAGAGTATGCTCCCAGTTATGTTCATCGCTATGAAGAAGCCAGAAAAGAAAGCAAAGAGATGGGCAAACTTATCACTTATTGGCATTTTTGTAAAGAAGTTATCGTTCTTACATATCATCGTCAACCCTCCCCTTTTCAGTTATCCTCAACTTAATCACGCCAGATACATTTCCCATTTTACTCAAGAATTTAACAAACTTCTCAACATGGTCAATAACAGATACCATTCTATCCATAGTTATCTCATTATGCCCAACCATATAGTTTGACACAAAGTATTTCATCTTACAAACAACACTCTCCTCATTATCGGCAACTTTCAAAGCTCTATTAAGACCTTCCTTTAATGCTGACATGTCTGCAAAAGCAAAAGTAAACTCAAACATCATTCTATCCTCCTTCAATCAGTTTCTTCCTCTTTTGTTTCTTTTTTCTTTGACTGTTTTTTCTTCTTATCTTCCTTTACTTCCTCAGTCTTTGCTTTTTCCTCTGCTTTGCTTTTAGTTACCTTCTCCTTTGCCTTTTTCAGAGCCTCTTCAAACTTCTTCCTTTCTTCCAGTTTTGCTAACTGCTCCCTTTCTCTTAATAGTTTCTCAATCTCCTCCTGTTTCATTACAGTATATCCCGCTTTGTTCAATGCCTCTGCAACTGGCTGGACGAAATTGGGAATTACATTTTTTAGTATGTCAGTAAATCCACCCTTGTCTGGCTCTGCCTCTGGATATTCCTCGTATCCCTCTTCTTCCTCACCAACTCCTTCAACAGGAGGTTGATACATTGACTGAAGCCTTGCAAGTTCTATTTCTCTTTCAGTTTCAAGCTCTGCCTTTCTTATTTCTGCACTTGCCTGAACCTCTGCAACATTCTTTTGTGTTAGCTGTGCAATCAGTGTCTGCAACATCTGTGTTATTGCTTTATCACCAGAGGATTTTGGCATGAGTTCTTTAAGGTTTCTTAAAGTAGTCATCTCTGCTTCAAGCCTTTCAATATATGCCTTCTTTTCACTTAACTCCTCTTTCACCCTATTATAATCATTCTCAATAATCCTCTTTTCCTGTTTAACTTCACTTAATTCCTCTTTCAGTTCAGTTATCTTCTCCTTGTATTCTTCAAGCCTTTTCTCTATATCTCTAACTTTATCCCTGTATTCATCCTCAAGTTTATTCATCTTTGAATACAACTCATCAGTTTCACTTTTCTTCCTTTCCAGTTCATTCTCAAGGGACTGAATAGTATTCCTGAGTGTTTGCACTTCAGTTTCATGTGATTTTTTCAACATTTCAAGTTCAAGTTTCGTCCTCTGGTTTTCCCCCTCAAGTTCAATTTTATCTCTCATCAATTCCTCTTTGTCTCTGAGTATTGTCTCAAATTTCCTTTTTAATTCCTCGTATTCTCTTTTTATAAGGTCATCAGATGTGTTTACTGGTGGTTGCTGTGGATACATCATAATTTCCTCCTTTTCTTCTGGTTCCCTTTCAACACCCCCAAAATCAAAAGTTCTGGAAGCAACATACTTTCCATTGACATTCTTAATAACAACAAGGAATTTACCGCTACCAAGCATTGCTTCAAGGTAATCCCTTGAAGCACCCTTTGGAACATCTACATCTCTTATCAGTTCTCTTCTCCTATCACCATCTTCATTGATTAACTGGTAAACTTCAGCGGTAAACTTTGAAGACGGGTCTTCATCAGAATAAACTTCAACATCAACTCTTCTTCTTGGCATGAATGGATACACTTCAGATATGTCAATGGATACCGTTCTGGGCTTCTCATCAAATACTGGCTCACCTTCGTCCTGTGGCTCATCATTCATGGGTGGCATGCTAACCTGAATAACTTTATCAGGAACAACTGGCGTTTCCTCTTGTTCAAAGACTTCGTCTCTCCTTTCCTCCATCTCAATCACCTCCTTTCAGGAGTTACCTACGGTTCTCCCCTCTATTTTGCTTAATGAGCAGTTATTACAAGTGCCCCTCTAACACTCATGTAAACAAGACAGTCAACAGCAGTAACTCCAGCAAGATTAACATCAATATCATAAGCAAGTTTCACCTCTGGTTTTTCAGATGTTATAAGCTCAACAACAATGTTGGATGACTTATCACTGAACTGCAACCTATCTTCAACACCAACCCAACTACTTGACCCATCAACCCATGAATGGGCAACTATCAGATTAACAGAACTGATATTACCATATGATTGACCATTGATGAACAAAGCGTAAGATGAATTCCTGTTTATGTGGTCAAAGAGTTCAAGTTGGTTCACGGCGTCATCATTAGAAACCAGAACAAATGGGTAAATCTGGAGTTTGTAAAAGCCTCTTGAAGCAAGCGTTGTGCTTATTTCTCCATGTATTGGGTTAGCGGGAGTTGTATGATGGATATATACGCTTGCACTTGCCATTATACTTTCATAAGCCTTTGGTTCTCTCGCCATATAATCCTCCTTTTTATGGTTTTTCAAGTGTTATTCGTATCTTTTTGTTAACTATTGGAATTGGAATATCAACAAAGTTCATCAGTTTCAGTTTCTTTATGTAGTTGGAAGTGTATGCAGAGGCAAGCGGGAAAGCCTTGACAAAATCCTTAACGAGTTGCATGGCAACATCTATTGTGGTTCTGAACTCCACAAGCACAGTTTCATCGGTAACTTCCTCATCAAGCATGGTTACCCTATAAGCCTTTGCCATAAACCACCCCCTTTTTATTTTTTGGCTTTTCTAATCTTTCTAACATAAGACCTATGTTCAATAAACTCCTTTTTCTCCTGTCTGACACCAGACATAACATTAACTTCAGAAGATACTTCCTTAACACTTCCCTTCTCAAACTCTGTCTTCAGTGTATGAATAAAGTCTTTATGGAAGTAAGTATCTATAATCCTTATAACCTCAAGGTTCTTATCTATGGTTAGTGTTATATTGTGGACCTCACCATACATGATTTCACGCCTGTAATTACGCAGTATCTCTTCAACAGAATATTTTATAAAGAGAACAAAGATATTATTCATTATGTCCCTGTAAGACTGCACCCTGTAATTAAGGTTATCAAGCTCTTCTTTCGCCTCTTTCAGTTTCTTTTTATCTTCCTCTGAACCAGACTTCTGTGCTTTCATTTCAAGCTTTTTAACTTCTTTCTGTTGATTTTTATATGCCTCAACAAGGTTTGAATATGCATTGTATATAGCCTTTATGTCTCCACCAGTATTCTTCAATATTCCTCTCAAAAGCAGTATATTAGACCTCACAGAAGCATAGAAGTTGAATAACTTCATATCTTTGTTGTATATTGATTTAAGTTTCCTGTGCAACGGATTTCCAGATAGATTTTTTACAAGAATAGCCTCATTAACAAGTTTGACAATATCTTTACCATCTGTTCTTATATAATCATTCCATATTCTCAAAGCCCTGTTTTCATCTTCAAAACTTATAATATTCAAGAAATATCTACTGCTTGCTTCCTGCATGGAAGTTTTAATGCTTTCCCAAACAGCATTAAAGAAACTTTTATAATCAGTTGCTTTAGCTATTCTCTCTGGTATTTTAAGGAAGCTTCCAACTGTCTTTGTTATTATCAACTGACCTATAAGGTTATGTTCAATAAACAGAATTATTATTTTTTCGTATAACCCTTTTTCTTCACTGTCAATATACTTTTCAATCATTTTAACTACCTGCTTTGATACCTGATTGTTTATGTAGTCCATACACTCTTTGGCTGGGTCTTTAGCCTTTGCCATCTTGTCCTCCTTTGTTTGATATTACTTCATTGCACTTTTTAATGTTCTTGAGTGTTCTAAACATAAATGACATACATACAGCAAGAGCATCGTATATATCCTCCGTATAGTTGTTAATATCTGTTTCAGATTTACTACGAGTAACCCCATCAGGAGTTATCTGGTAATGTTCAACAAGGTTCTTTTCTTTCAGCTTCAGCTTCCTTATAAAATCAAGAGTATTCTTCTTCAAAACTTTCTTCTTTTTCTTTTCTCTATTGTCAACATTGAAAAAGGAATAAACAGTATGCATGTTGTATAACATGTAGCCAGTATCCTCACCTATAAGAGATAGCAAGACTGAAACGACACCAAAAGTATGCTTCTGTGATATTATACCAGCAACACCTGGTATGTATGTGCTTTCAATAACGACGAAGTATGGATTAACAGTCTCAAGCAGTTTTGAGAATATATAGTTATAACCTCTGTAAGTTTTTGCCATATCTTCCGTATTGCTGACTATCTGAAAAACCTTTGACATGTATGGCTTATTAGATATATCAACAACAACACCACCAGTATGAGTAAAGGCTGGGTCAACTGACAGTATCCTCATTTTTCACCGCCATCATGGATACCAAGCATTCTTAAATTCTCAAGAAGGAGTGTCATTATAATCCTTGTTGCAGAACCTATGTATTTTGGCTCTATTTTGTTCAACTCCTTAATGGTTCTTTTACCTATTGAAGTTGCCTTTCTCATTGCTTCAGCGGCCTTCATGGATATACTCTCTGTCTTGAAAAGCTCTTTTGATTTTTTTGCCATCTCTTTCTCTATCTCTCTTTTCTTCTTCTTTTCAATCGCTTCAATCTGTGCCTGGGTGAGACCCTCATCCTCTTCAAGAATTTCATCAACAAGTGGCTTTTGATTAGTCATAACACACCTCCTTCCAGGACCTACCTTCGGTCCTCCCTTTGGTCTTTTTGTTAATATTCAACATAAACCTCGTATCCTTCATCATTGAGTTTTTCAACCTCTTTCAAAAAAGCTTTAAGACTTGGAGAATTCTTATACATGCCCTTGATTGATATGATGTAAACATTGCACATGCAGTTATTCCTGATAATCTCTATTATCCTTCTCCATTCTTCTGGTCTCTTTTTCCTTAAAGAAAACCTATGTGTTCCCATAGCAATCCCATTATATACAAAAAATTCATTTTGTCAAGCCCTTTTATCGGTTTTTAATCGTTTTTTATGGATTTTTATGGTTTTTATATACCTGTTTCCCAGTAATGGCTGTTTTTGTTAGGTTTTTATGGTTTTTATGGGAATATTGAACACTATAAACCGCATTCTGAAAACCGTATCAAAAAATCAATGGTTTTTATGGTTTTTATATTTTTACTATCTGGTCAAGAACTTATGTGAGCAAAAATTCTTATGATTTTAACAATAAAAAATACAAGATTTTTAACTCACATAAGCATAAGACTTTTAAGTAAGATTTTTATATTATTTATATTATTACCCTAACTGGCTGATAGTAGTTGGTTTTATATATAGGTTTTGGTTTTATATATAAGGCCTGGTTTTATATAATAGGCCTTATAAAGGCCTATAATAAGGCCTTAATAACAAG
>Ga0190359_1000512_pt1 | contig 26096 bp, 21 predicted proteins | sample 48721823_MG_FD_161269 | JGI IMG/M metagenome (GOLD analysis project Ga0190359, IMG submission 161269) | Hydrothermal vent microbial mat bacterial communities from Southern Trench, Guaymas Basin, Mexico - 4872-18-2-3_MG | ecosystem: Environmental > Aquatic > Marine > Hydrothermal vents >... | reverse complement strand
CGAATAGGTGTTCGCTGTGTGCGGTATATTATCACGTACGGAATAACTGAAAAGGATAGAGTCTTTTCCGGCATCCAGGACCAGTACACTGTAACGCTCTTCGACAGCAAGGTATTTCTTATCAGGAGAAAGAGCTACATCAAGTGCATGATTTTCCAGGGCAGAATCCCCGAAGATGATCATCTTCCCGGCCGGTTTTAAGACTTTGTTGTAAGGCATATTGATGCCGGCGGTATCAGGTTTGTCTTTATTGCCGGAACCACAGCCGTAAAAAATAATCAGAGAGATGGCAATGAGCAGGGAGGGAAAAAGATGGTATTTGTAAAAATTGAAAGATCTCATGTTTTTGAAAGTTATGTTTTCAAAGATCAAAAAAACGAAATATTTTGTACAAATGTTCAACCATAGAGATAATTATTTATATTTATTGATTATTTATTCTGCAAAAAATATTCTGATGAAGAAAAGATATCGTGAGCTGGTCTATCTTGTCAGAACTTCAGATACGGCGTTTCTTTTGTTTTTTGCTGTATTGGCCGGTATTGGTGCCGGTTATGGGGCTGTCGTTTTCCGGTGGCTCATTCATGAATTCACGGTCATGTTTTTTTCCGGTGGCAAGAGCCTTTTGTCCTCCTTGAGTTCGTATTACATTGTTCTTATCCCGGCGGCAGGAGGGTTGATTGTTGGTTTTCTGGTTTATTACCTGGCGCCTGAAACCAAGGGGCATGGTGTTCCGGAAGTGATGTATGCTGTGGATCGGGAGGGGGGACGGATCCGTGTCCGGGTAGCTGTGATCAAGGCGCTGGCATCGTCGGTATGTATCGGTTCGGGGGGATCTGTTGGCCGGGAAGGACCTATTGTTCAGATAGGCAGTTCACTGGGGTCTTCTTTAGGACAACTGTTTCATCTTCCCAGAGAAAAAGTAAAAATACTGGTTGCCTGCGGTGCCGGCGGAGGTATTGCCGCTACCTTTAATGCACCCCTGGCCGGAATTTTCTTTGCCCTGGAGATCATATTACGTAGCTATGCACCCCGCCATCTTTCTTCGGTGGTACTGGCTTCTGTATTGGCCACCGTTGTTTCAAGAAAGTACCTGGGGAATAATCCTGCCTTTGTTGTCCCCGCCTATCAGATGAACAGCCCATGGGAGATCCTGTTTTATCTGGTTTTTGGCCTTCTGGCGGCGGTTATGGCTTATCTTTTTATTGTTACGCTATATAAATCGGAAGATATTTTTGACCGCATTCCGGTGCCGGGTTTTGTAAAACCTGCCATCGGGGGATTGATCATCGGCGTGATCGGTTTGTATTATCCCCAGGTTTTCGGGGTAGGATATAAGTCTATCGAGCTGGCGCTCTATGGCAAGGTTACCGCCTTGCTGGCGTTGATTCTGGTCTTTGCCAAATTGCTGGCGACTTCCGTAGCCCTGGGGTCGGGCGGTTCGGGGGGAATCTTTGCTCCTTCGTTGTTTATAGGCTCTATGCTGGGGGTGGTATTCAGTAAGGTTACTATGATCCTGTTCCCCGCGATAGCCATTAATCCGGGTGCGAGTGCTATGATCGGTATGGCGGCAGTCTTTGCCGGAGCTGCCCAGGCTCCCATTTCTTCTATTCTGATCCTGTTTGAAATGACCGGGGATTATAAAATCATACTGCCCCTGATGACTGCGGTGGTGATCTCAACCCTTGTGTTGCGTAAATGGTCTCGTGAATCCATATACACCATGAAACTGGCCCGCCGTGGTATTGACACATCCCAGCCCGTACAACCGGACCTGCTTGATGTAATCCTGGTATCGGAAGCCATGTCCCGCGATGTGATCACGCTCCGGGAAGAGACCTCTGTTAAAGAAGCTGGCCTCATGATCAAAAAAACCAGACACCGTGGCTTTCCTGTGGTTAATGAAAACGGAATGCTGGCAGGCATTGTGACCCATAAAGATATCAATAAAGCCCTGGCTGCCGGAAAAGAAAAACATCCCGTAAAGGAGATCATGTCTACTGACTTGATTGTGTCTTACCCGGATGAATGTCTGAGAAAAGCACTTGAAAAACTGGGTTCCAGGAATATCGGTCGCGCCCCCGTTGTTGACCCGAAAAACCCGGGAAGAATCGTAGGACTGGTCACCCGCAAGAATATCCTGAAAGCCTTACACAACTATCTGAAACATAGTACACCTTGAGAAGAGAAGAGAGAAGGGAGAGATAAATGAGGGAGAATTTCCGTAAAACAGCCAATCAAAGATTTGCAGAATCAAGGCAGGAAGAGGGAGACAGGAAGAACAGGAACTATTTGAAGAGTTCCTGCAATCTCTTCAGGGAGGCCTGATTGCCGGGTGTAAAAATAGAAGTTTTAATAAGCTCTTTTTCACGGGTCGTCAGGTGCCAGCTTAAAGATATGCGGTTGTCTCGCTCGTCCAGGTTCAGGTTCACGATATCAAAATCCACATCAAACATTGAACGTATAGGATGGATCATTACCTGGCCGTTAAGACGCTGAAAGTTGAAGAAATCTTCATAGAGGTTCTCGAAGGGGGCCAGCACATCATTGGGGTTGGTGCTTATGATTTCGTTTTTTTTATCGATCCCTATACTGATAAAAACAACTCCGCTGGTATTTTGGTTGATCCAGTCTCGGAAGACATACAGGAAACGAAGGCTGGCCAGATAGCCGAAGTTGTCGCGGAGGCCTGCATCCGTAATGTTAAGAGGAGGTTTCCCGGGGAGTGTAGCCACCGGGGTGATAAAAGGATAGCTGGCATTCAGGCGGAGGGCCGTGGTGAAACGCAGTTGATCTGCGCCCAAAAATTGATAGGCACGTAAAAATTCGATCATGGAAGGAGTTTCTTTCAGTACCGGCCGGTCGCACATATAAGATGTATGAATCGGGGAAATGAGTAGTTGTCTTCCGTCATTGATCGTTGTGGGCGTGAGAAACATCAGAGGGATCAGCGCTTCTTCCTCCGGTTTGCGGTAGGCGGAGAGTGGTTTATTAAGGATGTAACCGGTGTTCTTGTTGAATTTATGTTCCAGGGCCCAGCCCCGGTCACGGCGATAAATCTGATGATTGTATTCAAAGGTCTGGAATGTTATAAACCAGTCTTTCAGAGCCAGATGCAACACAATGGGATTAAGCATGTCACGCGAGAGATCCTGAAAGCGTGCAGTGAGCGAATCGGCTCCTGCATATCCCTGTTGCTTTCGCAGATAAAGCTCTCTGAGATAAGCCGCACCGAACATTCCTCCTGAAGCGCCGGTAAGCAGTTCTACATGTGGCAGCAGACGGTGATGCATCAAACTGTCAGCAAAGGCAACGGAATAATAACTCCACAAAGCGGCCTTCAGACCCCCGCCGCAATGATTGATAATAACCAGGCGAGGCAGTCTCTCCCCGCTTTTTTTTACCTTCTCTTTCCACCGGTCAAGAATCGCCAGCGTATTGCGATAGTCTTTTTGTGCCTGACCGGGGTCGGGAGCCAACGATAAACTTTTATTTGATTGTGAGGTGTTGTAAATCAGACCGTATGCCTGACCTTCCCGGTGTACGATAATGCCACTGTTGATAATGTAGAATACAAGAATCAACAAAGCCAAAAAGATCCATAAAGCATATTCTTTGAAAAAAACATAAAACAGATCATACACCAACAAAGCCATACCGAACATCAGCATAAGACTGGCAGCAGCAGGTATGGCAAAAAAAGGCTTGTTGATATATAAACCGATAATGGTCAGAGAAAACAATATAAGAAAAGCAAATACCACGGCAAAGGAGCGGTTGCGGTTCAGTATCTGTTGTGCGCGGGCCGGTTGCAGGGTTATTCGCATGGGAGCACGCCGGATATGAAAAGGCGTAAAGAAATACAGTCCGACCTTGGCATTTCCGATGTTATGAACAGGCGCCTTGGCCGCTTTCCAAAGCAGGTCTTTTTGTAGAATGCGCTGCAGGGGCTTGGTGAGTTTCCATTGCCCCAGTTTGCCTTTACTTAAGGAAATAATATTCTCCATGCTGTGGTTCATAATACGGAAATAGGCAAAGGTGAGCATGTAAAAAATGACGATCCCGGTTAAAAAAGACAAAATGTTGATCAGAATGTCAGAAAATGACAAGAGCAGGTAATCGTGTTGATAACGTATACTGAAAATCAAATAAGTGATGATAAAACCGACAGGGATGATGAAATTATTGAGGGAAAAACGAAGGAAAGGTTTGCTGAGGGTTGCAATGACCGGAAACTGGTATGCATTGGTAATATAGGATGATATATGATAGGTCATGATAAAAATACCGGTGGTGAAGCCCAGGATCAGAAAAGAAAGAAAATTTATATGTTCCAGATATTCAGGTTCCAGGAATAAAGTATATACTCCGTAACGGTATCCGGCTCCTTTGGTGATGAACAAAAAAAGTAAAAGCCAAAACAATACCAGCATGTGATTCCTCCGGAAAGTCTCAAGAAACAACTGTACCGGAAAAAAGAAGTAGATGTCTTTGAGTATTTTATTTACAGATTTCATTTACAGGCTTTATCATGAATCTTTACAGAGCCCAAAGATAAACGAAATATAGAAAAACTTATGTATCAACGAATGTAATGGTAATAGTTGATACCTACCTGATTTGTATTTAATCCGCCAAAAGGCGGACAAGGGAAGAGTGTATTCTCCGCCGCCGCCGAAAATATTATTAACAATTCCATGATGATACCCCGTCTGCTTGCAGCGGGGAGATTCATTATCATTTAAATTATTACAATGGTATTGATTATATGAAGATATAATAAAATGGATTATCCATGTTTTTGGTTAAAGAGATTAATATCCCGGCAACCTAAAATCCGGATTTTTTGAAAAAATGATAACATCTAAATCGAATTTTGTTAAATTTGTTGCTAATTTTTAACGGGAATGTTAATAACTATAAAATTCAAAAAACAGGAGGAAAATAAATGAAAATTAAATCAGTAATTGCACAGGAAGTATTGGACTCACGTGGTAATCCCACCGTAGAAGTCGAAATAAGGCTTGAAAACGGCATATCGGATCGTGCCATTGTTCCTTCCGGGGCTTCAACCGGTGAGAAAGAGGCTGTAGAAATGCGTGATGGAGACAAGAGCCGTTACGGAGGAAAAGGCGTATTGAAAGCAGTTGCCAATGTGAACGACATCATAGCGCCGGCTGTTACAGGCATGGATGTTACCCGTCAGCGGGATCTGGATTATGCCATGATCGGGTTGGATGGTACTTCCAATAAAGCCAAACTGGGGGCTAATGCCATCCTCGGTGTTTCTCTGGCTGCAGCTCATGTAGCTGCCAAAGCACTCGGAATGCCTCTCTATCGCTATATCGGCGGTGTAAATGCTTCGCTTCTGCCGGTACCTTGTATGAATGTGATCAATGGAGGTGTTCACGCGCAGAACAGCGTGGATTTCCAGGAATTCATGATTGCACCCCATAATGCACCCGATTTTGCCACGTCCATACGTATGGGGGTTGAGACTTTTCATGCCCTGAAGAATGTATTGAAAGATCGTGGCTATAATACCGGCGTAGGGGATGAAGGAGGATATGCTCCCAACCTGAAATCCAACGAAGAAGCTGTTGAAGTGATCATAAAGGCTATTGAACAGGCTGGCTACAAACCCGGAGAAGATATTTCCATCTGCCTCGACCCGGCCACCAGTGAGATGTGGAAAGACGGAAAATATGTGTTCTTCAAATCAGATCAGTCGGTAAAGACCTCCGCTGAGATGGTGGAAATATGGAAAGACTGGGTCTCGAAATATCCGATTGTCCTTTTGGAGGACGGCATGGCTGAAAACGACTGGGAAGGATGGCAGATGCTTACCCGTGAGCTGGGGAGCAAGATCGAGCTGGTGGGCGATGATCTGCTGTGTACAAATAAAAAACTCCTGCAAAAAGCCATTGACGAAGATGCTGCTAATTCCATCCTGATCAAACTGAATCAGATCGGGACACTCACCGAAACATTGGAGACCATCGAGCTGGCCGGAAAAAATAACTATAACTGCTTCGTGTCTCACCGTTCGGGCGAAACCGAAGATACTACGATCGCCGACCTGACTGTAGCCGTAAGTGCCGGTCACCTGAAAACAGGCTCCGGATGCAGGAGCGAAAGAATTGCCAAATTCAACCAACTGTTGCGTATAGAACGCGAATTGGGCAACGCGGCCCTTTTTGCCGGATTGAAAGCTTTTAAAAACGTTTAATCTTCAATATATGAAATGGAAAAAGCATCCCACGGGATGCTTTTTTTTTGGCTACCCGTGATATCTGTCCTTTGAATTTCCGTATAGAAATGTTATTTTTATTTTTTAGAGATTATTTGCAATAACAGTCAAATATTCAAAGTCATGACACCGGAAAAATTTGTACGGTCACTTTTAAAAGATGCGGAAATTACCGTCAATGGAGATAAACCCTGGGATATTCAGATTCATGATCCTCGCATTTATAAACGTGTCCTCAATGGAGGCATACTGGCAGTGGGAGAATCATACATGGATGGCTGGTGGGACGCTCCGTCCCTGGACGAATTCATCAACAGGGTGCTGCGGGCGGAATTGGACATTAAAATCAAGGGGGATTGGAAAACCATGCTGTTCCTGCTGAGAAGCAAATTGTTTAACATGCAAACCAGAGGCCGGTCCCGGAAAGTGGGAGAGGAGCATTATGACCTGGGAAATGATTTGTACAGGAGAATGCTGGATAAAAGGATGAACTATACCTGTGCCTACTGGAAAAATGCAAAAACACTGGATGAGGCCCAGGAAGCCAAGCTTGATCTGGTATGCAGGAAGACCGAATTGAAACCTGGCATGAAAGTGCTGGAACTGGGCTGTGGCTGGGGAAGCTTTGCCAAATATGCTGCCGAAAAGTACGGGGTGCATGTTACGGCTTATAACATCAGTGAAGAACAGGTAAAACTGGCCCGCGAACTGACCCGGGGACTGGAGGTCGAAATCCTGCAGAAAGATTACCGGGAGGCGGAGGGAAAGTATGATGCCGTTATCTCAATAGGCATCATGGAACATGTGGGTTATAAAAATTATCGCACCTACATGGAAATAACCGACCGTTGCCTGAAAGAAGACGGGGTGGCCCTGATACATACTATCGGCGGGAGTATAAGTACGACTCATACCAATCCATGGACCGACAAATATATTTTCCCCAATGGGATGTTGCCCTCGGTGGCTCAACTGTCGGAAGCTATGGAAGGACATTTTATTATTGAAGATCTGCATAATTTTGGTCCCGATTATGACAAGACCCTGATGGCCTGGTTCGAGAATTTCGACAAATCCTGGCCCGAGCTGAAGGATAAATACGGGGAACGCTTCTACCGGATGTGGAAATTCTATCTGCTGAGTGCTGCCGGAGGATTTCGTTCCCGTTCCAACCAGTTGTGGCAAATCGTGATGACCAGGCCCGGACGACAACAACCTCCGAGAATATGCTGATCCTGACATGGAAATTATGACGGAAACAGAAACCCTGATCGTCGGTGCCGGACCTGCCGGGGCAGCCTGTGCCGGAGAACTGAAAAAACAAAAACGGGATTTTATCCTGTTGGATAAGCAGTCCTTTCCAAGAAATAAGGTCTGTGCCGGTTGGGTCACTCCCGCCGTTTTCAAAGCTCTGTCACTCGATCCCAAAGACTATCCGTATGGGCTCAGGGAGTTTCATGAATTTATCATTCATCTGAAAAAAAGGGATTATAACCTGAAGGTGAAGCAATATGCCATCCGCAGGATTGAGTTCGATCATTTCCTGCTGGAATATGCCGGTCTGGAACCCGTATTACATGAAGTGAAGAAGATCGAAAACAACGGGAAATCTTTTATTGTTGACGGAACCTATCGTGCCAGATATTTGGTCGGAGCAGGGGGATCCTATTGCCCGGTGGCAAAATATTTTTTTCGTGAAGATCCCGGAAAAGATTGGCACAGGACTGTGGTGGCTTTGGAGGATGAATTCTCTTATCCTGTAGAGGAGGATCACTGCCATCTGTGGTTTCAGCAGGAAGGTTTACCCGGATATGCCTGGTATGTACCCAAAACCGGAAACATTGTGAATGTGGGTATCGGGGGGTATGCCGGAACCATGAAAAAAACCGGAGAAAATATTAAAGATAAATGGAAGTGGTTTACGGAAAAACTGGAAAAACGGGGAATGGTGAAAGGGCATGCATGGCATGAAATAGGATATACTTACCGGGTGCGGGCCAAACATCCGGTGTTGCAAAAGGGAAATGTGATGATTATCGGGGATGCTGCCGGGTTGGCAACCCGTGATATGGGAGAAGGGATCGGCCCGGCTATAGAAAGCGGTATTACCGCAGCACACTCCGTGATTGCAGGAAAACCGCTCCGTCCCCGCAGTATTCGCAAAAACAGCTTTTCCCACCTGAAAGTGCTGCAACAACTCTTGTGGCAACGAATCCTGTAGCACTTATCGACTTATAAATAAATGAACTGACTCGCAGCAGAGCTGACGAGGTATCAATGCGGAATTGTTTGTTAATTCGAAGCAAGCTTCGGGGAATTAACCCATTTTATGATTAAACTCAGAAAACATGAAAAACACGCCACAACCCCTTCCCGGTACGGTACAATCAAACCCCATGTTTTTTACACCATTGAAGGCGAAGTGCTTATCCCGTGAGTCAGGACACTGCTGATACCGTAATGTATTACTTATGTGGGAGACATTGCTGTAAAAATGGAGAGCCATGTTTGTAACATCCTTCGAGAGGTCCCATACGGATTTCCGGACTTTTTCTTAACCAATAACGGCAGACGGTCATCAAAACCCTTTAGTTTCTCCGGACCATGCCTGTCTTTTTAGCTAGTACAGAAAAAACAGCTTTCTCAGGATTCTACCAAACCAGTTGCAATTGGAGGGGAGAGATAGGTTTATTCTCCGATTATCTTTACCAGTACCCTTTTTCTCCGCATGCCGTCAAATTCTCCGTAAAACACTTGTTCCCAAGGGCCGAAGTCCATTTTCCCGTCAGTGATGGCAATGACCACTTCGCGTCCCATAAGGGTTCGCTTGATGTGTGCGTCGGCATTGTCTTCGAAGCCGTTATGCCGGTATTGCGAATAAGGTTTTTCGGGAGCCAGTTTTTCCAGCCACACTTCAAAGTCGTGATGTAGTCCCGACTCATCGTCGTTGATAAAAACGCTGGCGGTAATGTGCATGGCATTGCATAGTAGCAATCCCTCCTTTACTCCGCTTTCACGTAAGCATTCATTCAGTTGCGGGGTGATATTGATGAACTCCCGCCGTTTGCTTGTCTGGAACCATAACTCTTTTCTGTAACTTATCATCTGTTTAAACTTTTTATTATTTATTTAACCAATCCTAAATCCTTCTTGATTGCTTCGATTTTTTCCTTCAGTTCTTTATCTGTTTTGTTAAAATCCTCCGGTTTTTCCAGTTTCCCTTTCACGCTGAAATAAAATTTGATTTTGGGTTCGGTGCCTGAGGGTCGCATGGAGACCTTACTTCCGTCATGGGTGATAAACTGCAGCACATTGGACTGAGGGAGCATGATATGATACCGCAGGTCTGAGATAAGGTCTATGGTTTGTTGTTTCAGATAATCATGGATCAGCATCACATTGGCACCGTTGATAGTTTCCGGAAAGTTGTGTCTGAACCGTTCCATCATCGCCTGAATCTCTTCAGCGCCGCTTTTCCCTTTTCTTACAATATTTAACAGATCTTCTTTGTAGAAGCCGAATTGTATATATATATCTTTCAGAACATCCAGCAGGGTCTTTCCCTGGTCTTTGGCCCAGGCGGCAGTCTCGGCGATCATCACGGCAGTGCTGACAGCGTCTTTATCCCGTACAAAGTCGCCAATCATATACCCATAACTTTCCTCACCGCCACTGATAAATACCTCCTTCCCTTCTTTTTTGCGGATCATGTCCGCGATCCATTTGAAGCCGGTGAGGACATCATAATGAGTTACCCCGAAGTGTTTGGCAATGTCACCCAGAAGGTCGGTGGTGACAATGGTCTTGATGATATATTCCTTGCCGGATATTTTCCCGAGTTCATGCCAGCGTGTGAGCAGGTAGTAGGTGAGCAGGGTGGCTGTCTGGTTTCCGTTGAGCAGCATCATCTTACCATTGCTGTCACGTACGGCAATGCCCAGTCTGTCACCATCCGGGTCGCTGGCCATGACCAGCTCGGCATCCGTTTCGTCGGCTTTGTTCAGAGCCATTTCCAGGGCGGCATGTTCTTCAGGATTGGGAGATATCACCGTTGGAAAGTTGCCGTCATTTATGTCCTGTTCAGGTACATGAATGATATTTGTAAAACCATACCGTTCCAGAGCTGCAGGGACCAGCTTAACCCCTGTGCCGTGGATGGGAGTATAAACGATCTTAAGATCGTGATATTTTTTTACGGCTTTGGGACTAAGCGACAGACTTAGCACTTTTTCGAGATAAGCTTCGTCCACTTCTTTTCCGATGAGGGTAATCTTTTCTTTGGGACCGTTAAACTTAATCTCGTTGATATCCTTGATTTTATTTACTTCTTTAATAATATTTATATCGTGAGGCGGAATAACCTGTGCTCCGTCTTCCCAATAAGCTTTGTAGCCGTTGTATTCTTTCGGGTTGTGGGAGGCAGTGATCATCACTCCGCTCTGACAGTGCAAATACCGGATGGCAAATGAGAGCTCCGGTGTAGGCCGCAGGTCCTCAAAAAGATATACCTCAAAGTCGTTGCTGGCAAAAATGTCAGCTGTGGTCTCGGCAAACAAACGGCTGTTGTTCCGGCAGTCGTGTGAGACAACCACACTGATCCTGTCCCTGTCTGCGAACCGCTTCTTGATATAATTGGCCAGTCCTTGTGTAGCCATGCCTACCGTGTAAATATTCATCCGGTTGGTGCCGGCGCCCATAATGCCACGCAATCCACCCGTGCCAAACTCGAGATTTTTATAAAAAGCATCTATCAGGCTCTCAGGGTCTTCTCTCATCATCCTACGGATTTCTTCCTTGGTCTGTTCGTCATAATCGCCGTCAAGCCACTCCTGAGCCCTGGTTTTTACCTTCGCAAGTAAATCATTATCTTCCATTATTTTTCGATTTTAAGTTATTCAAACATTTGTACAAACTATCTTTCCAATACGGGATCAGTACCCCGTAATTTTCTTTGATTTTTTCCTTGGCCAGCACACTGTAAAACGGACGGCGGGCAGGACGTACAAAATGTTTGGAGGTGACAGGACGAATTTTCGTTTTCATTTTCAGAAACTTAACAATTTCCAGTGCAAAATCATACCAGCTGCATACCCCTTCGTTGGAAAAATGATAGATCCCTGTTTGGAAATCCCGGGTATTCTCTTCTATATTTTGAATAACCTGCAGAATGACCGTAGCAAGATCACCGGCGTAAGTGGGTGTGCCGATTTGATCATAGACCACATCCAGGGTATTCTTTTCCGTTGCCAGTCTCAGAATGGTTTTGACAAAATTACTCCCCATTTCCGAATAAAGCCAGGAGGTACGGATGATCATAGACTGGGGATAACCCAATACGATTTGTTCTCCTTCATATTTGCTTTTGCCATACACCGATTGCGGGTCGGGATTGTCTTCTTCTCGGTATGGACGGTAAGCCCTGCCATTAAAAACATAATCAGTAGAGATGTGTATCAAACGGAAAGAATGACCGGAAGCCGTGTCCAGAAGGTTTTTCAGAACATCGGCATTGAGACGGTAGGCCCCTTCCGGATCTTCTTCTGCCTGGTCTACCCGGGTGTAAGCAGCACAATTGATCACCCAGTCCGGTGTATGTGTATTGATAAAAGTAGTGAGCGACATCTTATCGGTAAGATCCAGTGGCATTATTTCATCGTCAGATTGTACATCCGTAAAGAGAAAATCCAACCCTTCAAACTCTTTCGAATGTTCCCGGAGAGCTGTTCCCAGCTGTCCGTATGCTCCTGTTATCAAAATCTTTTTCATATTCGTTGCTTAGGTACACAAATGTAATGAAAGTTAAGTGAAATGGAAAGAATATAATATAGAATAGGGACTGAAATCAGATTCTTCTCAGTAAAAAAACAAAATTCTCATTACCATCTCCAGGTTGTCAATCATGAAGTTCAGGGCTGATAGGTGCAGGCTCTCTTGCGATTGTCTCCTGGTAAACAGTTCGTCAATCATCATACACCGATAGTCACATCTGAAAGTTTACTTCAGCTTGGTTGAACGCAGGATGTTCTTTATCTTTTTCCGATACGATAACTTTCTCCGGCGGGATCTGCCAGTCTATTTCCAGGTATGTATCATCGAAACGGATGCCTCTCTCGGCTTCGGGATGATAGTACTCGTCACATTTATAAAAAACAATGGCTTCCTCGCTCAAAACCGAGAAGCCATGGGCAAATCCTTTGGGTATAAGTATTTGAAGAAAATTATCATCAGACAAGATAAGGCTTTTCCATTTGCCGAAAGTAGGACTGTTTTTTCGGAGATCGACCGCGGTATCCAGGATCTTTCCCGAGACGACACGGACCAGTTTGGTTTGAGCAAAAGGCTCCAGTTGATAATGAAGGCCCCGCACTACGCCATAGGAGGATTTGGATTGGTTATCCTGCACCCAGGTATAATGGAGTCCTTGTTGTCGTATTTCCCGGTCGTTATAGCTTTCGAAAAAATAGCCCCTATCATCGGCATAAACCCGGGGTTTGAGTATATATAATCCTTCCAGTTCGGTGCGTTCGATGTCCATATTTTTAAAAGTCAAAAGTTTTGAGTTTGTTTTCCAGAATATTAATAAGGTATTGTCCGTAGTGTGAATTACGAATGGGTTGTGCAATTTTTTCAAGTTGTTCCCGGGAGATATAGCCCCGTTTGTAAGCGATCTCTTCGATACAAGATGCCTTCAATCCCTGCCTGTGTTCGAGGGTGGCGATAAAATTGGCTGCTTGCAACAGATTGTCCGGTGTGCCGGTGTCGAGCCAGGCCATCCCACGGCCTAAAATACGTACGTTCAGCTTCCCTTCTTCCAGATAGGTCTTCATTAGATCGGTAATTTCCAACTCCCCGCGATGGGAAGGTTTCAGTGTCTCAGCCCTGGAGGCTACCGTGTGGTCGAAGAAATAAAGGCCGGTCAGGGCATAGTTGGAGCGGGGATGTTCAGGCTTTTCCTCTATGTGCAGAACTTGCCCCTTTTCATCAAATTCCACCACGCCGTACCGTTGTGGGTCGTTAACATAATAGGCAAAAACTACAGCCCCTTCTTTCAGGGAGGAGCTTGTTTCCCGCAGCAAATTACCGAAACCGTGTCCGTAAAAAATATTGTCTCCTAAAACCATGGCCACCGGATTATCCCTGGCAAAGTCTTTTCCGATGATAAAGGCCTGGGCCAGCCCTTCGGGTTTGGGTTGTTCGGCATAGCTGATCCGCAAACCCACACGGCTGCCGTCTCCCAGAAGATTTCTATATAAAGGGAGATCGCGTGGGGTGGAGATGATCAGAAGATCGCGTATGCCTGCCAGCATTAGCACTGAAAGGGGATAATAGATCATGGGTTTGTCATAAACCGGGATGATCTGTTTGGAGATGCTTTGGGTGACCGGATATAGGCGGGTTCCTGAACCACCGGCGAGAATAATACCTTTCATGGTTTTATGATTTTTCTGAAATAATTGATGGTATGCCTCAATCCTTCATCCAGAGGAACAACAGGGTTCCAATTCAGCTCCTTCTGTGCCAGAGTGATATCCGGCTGGCGTTGCATCGGGTCATCTTCCGGCAGAGGTTTGTAGACGATCTCGGAACGGGATTCCGGAATGAGCGTCAGCACTTTCTCTGCCAGTTCGAGGATGGTGAACTCCCCCGAGTTGCCGATATTGACAGGCCCCGTAAAATCATCCCCGGTATTCATCAACCGGATCAGGCCTTCCACCAGATCGGAAATGTATTGAAAGCTACGGGTCTGTGAACCGTCTCCGTAAATGGTAATGGGTTCGTTCTTCAATGCCTGGACAATGAAGTTGGAAATGACCCGTCCGTCGTTGGGCATCATGCGTGGCCCGTACGTGTTAAAGATACGGGCTATCTTGATCCTTACATGATTCTGGCGGTGATAGTTGACAAACAAGGTTTCGGCAGCTCTTTTACCTTCATCATAACAGGCTCTTAATCCGATCGGGTTAACATGTCCCCGGTAGTCTTCTGTTTGCGGGTGCACCTTGGGATCACCGTACACCTCACTGGTAGATGCCTGCAGGATCTTGGCTTTGATACGTTTGGCCAGCCCCAGCATATTGATGGCTCCCATTACAGAGGTCTTAATGGTTTTAATAGGATTGTATTGGTAATGAATCGGAGAAGCCGGGCAGGCCAGGTTATAGATCTCGTCTACCTCTGCAAAGAAAGGAATAGTCACATCATGCCGTACTGCCTCGAAATATGGATTGGAAAGCAAATGGGCAATATTGGTTTTGCTGCCGGTGAAATAGTTGTCGAGACAAAGGATCTCATTTCCTTCCGATAATAAACGTTCACATAAAAATGAACCGATAAAACCTGCTCCTCCCGTGATGAGTATTCGTTTCATTAAAAATGAGGTTAATGGGAATTATTTTTGCCTATGCCTATCCCGTAATAGGTAAAGCCATGTTCTTTTAATTCAGCAGGATCGAAAATATTACGTCCGTCAAAAATAACTTTCTGATTCAAAAGTTTTGATATCACACGGAAATTGGGAAGCCTGAATTCGGGCCATTCGGTAACCAGCACAAGGGCGTCGGCATTAACTAATGTGTCGTAGGGATCTTGACTGTAAGTGATCTTGTTACCGAGAACTCTTTTGGCTTGATTTATGGCAGCAGGGTCGTAAGCCTTTATATTGGCCCCGGCTTCCAGCAGTTTGCCTATCAGAACCAGTGACGGGGCTTCTCGGATGTCATCGGTAAGCGGCTTGAAAGAAAGCCCCCAGATACCGAAAGTCTTTCCTTTAAGCTTATCCTTAAAATGTTTGGATATCTTTGAAAAAAGAACAGACTTTTGATGTTCATTGACATCTTCCACCGCTTCCAGGATTTTCAATTGATAATGGTTGTCACGGGCTGTTTTGATCAGGGCCTTGACATCCTTTGGGAAACAGGATCCGCCATATCCTGTTCCGGGATATATGAATTTGTTGCCGATACGTGGGTCACTGCCTATCCCTTTTCGTACCATCTCAACACTGGCTCCGACCCGTTCGCACAGGTTGGCAATCTCGTTCATGAAGCTGATCTTGGTAGCCAGCATGGCATTGGCCGTATATTTGGTCATCTCGGCAGATGGTATGTCCATAAACAGGATGGGATGATTGTTCAGCAAAAAAGGTTTGTACAACCGGCGCATAACCGTTTTCGCCTTTTCCGAATCTACCCCGATAACGATGCGGTCGGGTTTCAGAAAATCTTGGACAGCATTCCCTTCTTTTAAAAATTCAGGATTAGATACCACGTCAAAAGAAATATCTTTTCCCCTGTTTTCCAACGTTTCTTTGATCGTTTTTTTTACGAGTCTGGCCGTGCCTACCGGTACAGTACTTTTGGTTACTACAACCATATAATCCGTCATATATTTTCCGACTTGGGATGCAACCTTGAGTACGTGCTGGAGATCGGCACTTCCATCTTCGTCGGGAGGAGTTCCGACAGCAATGAAAATTACTTCCGATTCTTCCAGTGAAGGTTTTAAATCCGTGCTGAAAAACAAACGGCCTTTTTCCATGTTGCGCTGGATCATGGGTTCCAAACCAGGTTCATAAATAGGAGATTTACCCTCATTTAATTGTTTAACCTTTCTTTCATCGATGTCAATGCAATGAACCTGAACCCCAGTGTCTGCAAAACAAGTCCCGGTAACCAACCCAACATATCCCGTTCCGACAACAGTGATTTTCATATTATTACAAGTTAATATGTTTAATATTATTGTCCAAATGTAAAGAACTTATACGGCTCTCAAAATTAAATGTAAAAAGGTAAATAACAAATGAAAATGATCTGGGGATAGGAAAATCCCATATGAAATCAACGAAAACCGGTTAATTGTTATGAAAATCTTTTAATTATTAAATAATAATCTTAATTTTGCACCTCAATTTTTATATATAATGTCTAACTTATTAATTATTAGAGGAATTTAGTAATGAATGAACAAGAAAAAAAACCAGAAGAAAAAGAAAATCAGGCTTTTACAGAAAAACAGATGGAAGAGAATGTGAAAGATCAGGCAACGTCGAAGAAAGAAGCTGAAAAGAAAAAAGATTCAGCCGAAACGAAAGAACAAGCTGATGCTACCAACGCAACAGCAAAAAAGAAAACAGGCAGTAAAATTAAAAATACGACTGAAAAGGCAGAAGAAAGTGTAGAAGAAAAAGCAGATGAAGCTGTTGCGGAAAAAGTTGGAGAAACTGTTGAGAAAAAAGAAGATACTGAAGCTTTAAAAGAAAAACCGGCTGAAGAAAAAGCCATGGAAGAAGGAAAGGCAGAAACCAAATCAGTGCCTAAACCAGAACCTGAGAAAAAGGAAGAAGAGGTTGCAGAAGAAACGAAAGAAAAGCCAGAACCTGAAAAGATGGAAGTGAAAATGGAAACCGAAGTGAAAACTGAGACTGAAGAAAAAGAGGTTAAAGAAGAGATTAAAGAAGAGAAAGAAGAAGTAAAGCCTTTTAATGATAATGTGATAACCCCTGATCCTGATTTTGACTGGGATGCTTATACACAGGGGGTGGACGAATATACTGTTGATAAAAGGTCGGAATACGAAAAACTATATGATGAAACCCTTAGCACCGTTGCTCCAAATGAGGTGGTGGAGGGAACAGTTATTTCCATGAACAACCGTGAAGTAGTTGTTAATATCGGCTACAAATCCGAAGGTGTTATCAGTTTGAATGAGTTCCGTTACAATCCTGATCTGAAGGTAGGGGATAAAGTAGAGGTATATGTGGAAAGTCAGGAAGATCCCAAGGGTCAGCTTATTCTCTCTCATAAAAAAGCAAGAGCTCTGCGTTCATGGGAGCGTGTCAATGAGGCTTATGACAAAGATGAGATTATTAAAGGATATATTAAATGTCGCACTAAGGGCGGCATGATTGTGGATGTTTTTGGTATAGAAGCCTTTCTGCCAGGATCCCAGATAGATGTCAAACCTATCCGTGATTATGATGTTTTCGTGGGCAAAACCATGGAATTCAAAGTGGTAAAGATCAACCAGGAATTCAAGAACGTGGTGGTTTCTCATAAAGCGCTTATTGAAGCCGAATTGGAACAGCAGAAAAAGGAAATTATCGCCAAACTGGAAAAAGGACAGGTATTAGAAGGTACGGTCAAGAACATTACTTCTTATGGTGCATTTATCGACTTGGGCGGCGTAGATGGTTTGATCCATATTACCGACCTTTCCTGGGGTCGGGTAAATCATCCGGAAGAAGTTGTACAGCTTGATCAGAAACTCAACGTGGTAATACTGGATTTTGACGATGAGAAAAAACGAATCGCCCTGGGACTGAAACAATTGACACCTCATCCATGGGATTCGCTTGATCCTAATCTGAAAGTAGGAGATAAAGTGAAAGGGAAAGTTGTCGTACTGGCTGATTATGGTGCTTTCGTAGAGATTGCTCCAGGCGTGGAAGGACTGATTCATGTTTCTGAGATGTCTTGGTCACAGCACCTGCGAAGTGCACAGGAATTTTTGAAAGTGGGTGATGAGGTAGAAGCTGTGATACTGACACTAGACCGCGAAGAACGTAAGATGTCCATGGGCATGAAACAGCTTAAACCGGATCCGTGGCAAGATATCGAGAAAAAATATCCTATTGGCTCCAAGCATACTGCCAATGTCAGGAACTTTACCAACTATGGTGTCTTTGTCGAGATAGAAGAAGGGGTGGATGGTCTGATCCATATTTCCGACCTTTCCTGGACAAAGAAAATCAAACATCCGGCTGAGTTTATTTCCATCGGAGATGATATTGAAGTGGTAGTCTTGGAAATCGACAAAAACAATCGTCGTCTGAGCTTAGGACATAAACAACTTGAAGAAAACCCGTGGGATGTTTTCGAGAGTATCTTTACCGTAGGTTCGGTACACGAAGGTACCATTACGGATGTTTTTGATAAAGGAGCTGTCGTTGCCCTGCCTTATGGTGTGGAAGGTTTTGCCAACCCAAAACATCTTATTAAAGAAGACGGTACCAGAGCCAAGGAAGATGAAAAACTTCCTTTCAAGGTGTTGGAGTTCAACAAAAACGGAAAGAAAATTGTGGTATCACATACCCGTGTTTTTGAAGATGAGAAGAAAGGGGTGAAGAAAGCTGAAAAGGCTGAAACTGAGAAGGCTACATATCGTATTAAGAGTCAGCTTGAGAAGACAACTTTCGGTGATATCGCCGACTTGGCTGCACTGAAAGAAGAATTGGTGGCAAAAGAAAAGAAGGATAAAATATCAGGAGATAAGAAAAAATAATTATCTTTAATGGCAAAATTTTATGCCATGGAATTTCAAATTGAAAATAAAGACGACCATACCCTGATAAGGGTACTGGAAGAAAAACTTGATACCCACATTGCTCCGAATCTGAAATCGGAATTGGTACTGATCTCAGGAAACGGAGAGAAGAATATTGTTCTTGACCTTCGCAATGTCAGATATTGTGATTCCAGTGGTTTAAGCGCCATCCTTGTAGCCAATCGTTTGTGTAAAAATGCTAACGGTATCTTTGTCCTTTGTGGATTAAACGAAGCAGTGGAGCGGTTAATCACTATTTCACAACTGGATACGGTTTTGAACATTACGGAAACATACAAGGATGCAGTGGCGTTGATCAGGGCTGAAGAATAAATATTTTTTCGTTTTGACTTTTTCACTGTTTATCCTGGGAAGCAGTTCAGCATTACCAACATCGAATAGATTTCCGACCGCTCATGTATTAAATATACAGGAGCGGTTTTTTTTGATAGATTGCGGGGAAGGTGCTCAGATGCAAATGCGGCGGATGCACTTTAAGCTGGGACGGCTGAATCATATTTTTATTAGCCATCTTCATGGCGATCATGTTTTTGGTTTGTTCGGACTCCTTTCCAGCCTGGGTTTGATGGGCCGGGAACAAGACCTTCATCTTTACGGGCCTTCCCAACTTGAAAGTGTGATTCTGCAACATATCAAAATGTTTGATATACACCTTCCATACAAGGTGATCTTCTATCCGCTGGAATGTGGAAAATCAAATGTGATTTTTGAAGATAAGGTGGTGACGGTGCGGCATTTTCCTCTGTCACACAGAATCCCTACCTGCGGTTATCTCTTCAGGGAAAAAGAACGAATCCGTAATTTTAAACCAGGCGTGATCGAGAAATACCGTATACCCATAATAAAAAGAAAAGGAATCCAACTGGGAGATGATTTTGTGACGGAAAACGGGGAAACTGTTTCCAATGAACAGTTAACCCTGCCGGGCCCTTTGCCCCGCTCTTACGCTTTTTGCAGTGACACGCAATACGACAGGTCGATTATCCCATTCGTTAAAGGAGTAGATCTGTTATACCATGAGGCCACCTTTTCCAACGCAGATGTTAACCGTGCCTGTGAGACAAAACATTCTACAGCCCGTCAGGCTGCTCTTATCGCCAGAGAAGCCAGTGTAAAGAAACTGGTGATCGGTCACTTCTCAGCCCGGTATAAAGACCTGAATCTGCTTCTTGAAGAGGCCCGCGAAATATTCCCCGCTACATTCCTTGCCGAGGATGGAGAACGGTTTGATGTTCCCCTTGTAAGGGCGAAAGAGACGGAGAGGCTGAGAGGCTGAGAGACGAAGGCAATAATATATATGTATTTAAATACATATTTAAATATATATTTAAATATTTAGATCTTAGTAACGGATTTCTGTATGTTTTTTGTTTCAGGAAAAGATCAGAATTCAAAATTTTTATAATCCGGTGTAATGTACCGGTTATTTCATTACTTTTATAGCTGTTAAATTTAAACATATAGAAGAGATGAAAAATATTTTTGTATCAATGCTGGCATTATTGCTGGTTGTGCCTTTTGTTACGGGTCAGCCCAGAGACAAGGCAACCTTTAGAGAGCACAAACCCGGGTATTATCAGAATTTTATTCTGAAGGATATCAGTCAGGTAAAGAAAAAGCAGCATCCCCAAAAAATGGAGAAAATGTTCCTTATGGACCAATCCGGGATGGAACTGCCCAACAACCCTGCTTTGTATAAGACGGAATGGCATTTTCCGCCTATTTCACAGGGAAATACTGGCACTTGCTGGTGTTTTTCCACGACCTCCATGTACGAATCCGAGGTCTATCGGTTAACGGGTCAGAAGATCAAAATTTCTGAAATGTTCACCGTTTACTGGGAATATGTAGAGAAAGCCAGAAGGTATGTCAGGGAACGTGGAAACTCCTTGTTTTCCGAAGGCTCGGAAGGGAATGCCGTTGCCCGTATTTATAAAATGTACGGAGCGGTGCCTGAGGAAGCCTATTCCGGCCTGATCGGAGGCAGGAAATTTTATGATCATAGCGATATGTTTAAGGAAATGAATACTTATCTGAAATCTGTTAAGGAAACCAATGCCTGGAATGAAGAAGAGGTTTTATCTACAATAAAAAACATTATGAATCATTATATGGGAATACCTCCTGAGTCTGTTAAATGGAAAGGAAATACCTTTACCCCAAAACAATTTCTGAAAGATGTGCTGAAGATCAATCCGGATGATTATGTGGAGATCCTTTCCTATGAACAGGAACCTTTCTGGAAGCAGGTTGAATATAAGGTGCCTGATAACTGGTGGCACAGTAAGGAATATTACAATATGCCTTTGGATGATTTTATGAAAGCCCTGCATAATGCCATCCGCAAAGGCTACACCGTAAGTATAGGCGGGGATGTTTCCGAAGCTGGTTTCAGCCGAGAGACCAACGTGGCTTTGATTCCTGATTTTGATATACCTTCCGATTATATCAATGATGATGCACGGCAGTTTCGTTTTTCCAACCGCACAACTACCGACGACCATGGCATGCACCTGGTCGGTTTTCTGCAGAAAGATGGCAAATACTGGTACCTGATTAAGGATTCCAGCTCAGGATCCCGAAATGTCGGTGAAGGAGATAAAAAATTCGGCTATTATTTTTTCAGCGAAGATTACGTAAAATTGAAAATGATGGACTTTACAGTGCATAAGGATGCCGTAAAGAATTTGCTGAAAAAATTCAAATAATTTATTTTTGAAATGCAAAAGCTATGGGAAAAAGCTGCATTAATGCAGCTTTTTTCATTGTCGGTTCTGATGAGAAAATCTTATCTTTATCCCTTTGCAACGTTAGCAAGATGACAGATAAAATTTTAATACTTGATTTTGGTTCTCAATATACACAGTTGATTGCCAGGAAGATAAGAGAATTAAATGTGTATTGTGAAATACATCCGTATAATCATTATCCGGAGCCTGACGAGTCGGTGAAAGGCGTTATTTTGTCCGGCAGTCCTTATTCTGTCAGGGACAAGGAAGCTCCGATACCTGATATTTCCGGGGTAAAAGGGAAATTACCGTTGTTGGGTATCTGTTACGGGGCTCAGTATCTTGCGCATTATTACGGGGGCGAGGTACTTCCTTCGGATAGCCGTGAGTATGGTCGTGCAAAACTGAAATATGTGGATGAAGAAAGTCCTTTGTTCCAGGGCATAGAACCAGAGACACAGGTATGGATGTCCCATGGAGACACTATTGCCCGCATACCTGATCATTATCGCATTATCGGGAGCACGGAGGATGTAGAAATAGGAGCTTATCATATCGAAGGGGAAGATACCTATGGTATACAGTTTCATCCGGAGGTGTATCATACCGTTCAGGGACAGAAGATACTGGAGAATTTTGTGGTAAATGTGTGCGGTGCTTCATGTGACTGGACTCCGGATTCTTTTATTGAAACCACGATTCATGAGTTAAAGAAAAAGATAGGGGAAGACAGGGTAGTGCTGGGTTTATCGGGAGGAGTTGATTCCAGTGTAACGGCCGTTCTTCTGCACAGAGCTATTGGAACGAACCTGGTCTGTATTTTCGTGAATAACGGACTTTTACGCAAGAATGAGTTCTCTCAGGTGCTGGATTCTTACCGGCATATGGGACTGAATGTTGTTGGTGTGGACGCTTCAGACCGTTTTTTGGATGCCTTAGCCGGTGTGAGCGACCCCGAGAAAAAGAGAAAGATCATTGGTAAGGCTTTTATTGAGGTGTTTGATGAAGAAGCCCGGAAGATAAAAGAAGTGAAATGGCTGGCACAAGGCACGATCTATCCGGATGTGATTGAGTCGGTATCCGTTAAGGGTCCCTCAGCTACCATAAAATCTCACCACAATGTGGGAGGACTTCCGGAGAAGATGCACCTGAAGGTAATCGAACCTTTGCGTTTGCTGTTTAAGGATGAGGTCCGAAGGGTAGGTCGAGCCTTAGAGATGCCGGAACATCTGATACGCCGGCATCCTTTTCCGGGACCGGGACTGGCAATACGGATCATTGGAGATATTACGCGCGACAAGGTACGTATGCTCCAGGAAGCTGACGATATCTTTATCAGCAGCCTGAAGCGGGAAAGTCTGTATGACAAGATATGGCAGGCTGCAGTTATATTGTTGCCGGTACAATCGGTGGGCGTCATGGGTGATGAACGAACCTATGAGCATGTGGTGGTGCTGAGGGCTGTTAACTCAACTGACGGGATGACTGCAGACTGGTCGCATCTGCCTTATGATTTTCTGGCCCGCATATCATCGGATATTATCAATAAGATTAAAGGAATAAACAGGGTGGTATATGATATTAGCTCAAAACCGCCGGCTACCATTGAATGGGAATAATTTTTATCTTCAAAACTATGAGAAAAATATTTTATATAATTCTTTTTTCGCTGACGGTACAGACGGCTTTTCTCCCAAAACTGTTCTGTCAGGCACAGATGTTCAATGAACAGGCTTTCAAGCTCAATAAATTATTAAATCTTATCTCCAATTACTATGTTGATACCGTGAATGAAAATAAGTTAGTAGAAGATGCTATCCGGCAACTGCTCAGGGAACTGGATCCACATTCGGTATATATCACCAAAGATGAGGTGAAAAAGATGAATGAACCACTGATGGGTGATTTTGAAGGCGTAGGCATATATTTTAACGTTTTGGATGATACGATCATCGTGATCTCACCTATCAGCGGTGGTCCTTCTGAAAAAGTAGGCATAATGGCCGGCGACCGTATCGTCCGTATCAATGGAGAAAAAGTAGCAGGCATAGGCATCACGACCAACATGGTCAGGAAGAAGCTTCTTGGACCCAAAGGGACAAAAGTAAATGTGGATATTCTAAGACGCAATGTCTCGGGATTGTTACATTTTACCATTACACGTGACAAAATCCCCATTTATAGTCTGGATGCTTCCTATATGGTCAATGACAAAACGGGTTATATTAAGATAAACCGTTTTTCGGTGAAGACTCTGGATGAATTTCATAAAGCTTTGGATGAGTTGCCTCTTGACAAGATGAAAGGTCTTATCCTCGACCTGCGGGACAATGGAGGGGGGGTCCTGACCGCTGCCACCGATCTGGTGGATGAATTTATGCCGGAAGGCCGCATGATCGTTTATATGCAGGGAGAGCACCTGAAACGTCAGGAGTTTTATACTACCGCGCGGGGAAGACTTAAGAACGTACGACTTGTGGTTTTGGTGAATGAAGGTTCCGCTTCGGCCAGTGAGATTTTTTCGGGCGCTATCCAGGATTGGGATCGGGGCCTGATTGTGGGTCGCAGAACTTTCGGAAAAGGCCTGGTACAGAAACCGTTTTATTTGCCGGATTACAGCATGGTCAGACTGACGATTGCCAGGTATTATACGCCCTCAGGAAGATTGATCCAAAAATCTTATAAAAATGGTTATGACAATTATATGATGGAACTGAATAATCGGTATATGCATGGAGAACTGTTATCTGCCGATAGTATTCATTTTCCGGACTCGTTGCGCTTTTATACCCTGAAAGATCATCGCCTGGTCTATGGCGGAGGAGGCATTATGCCTGACGTGTTTGTACCGGCCGATACTTCCGCCAACACTTCGTACCTGCATCAAATGATTGGCCAGGGCGTTGTGACCAGTTTTGTACTGGAATGGGAAGATGCTCACAGAAAACAGATACTTGGAAAATATCCTACGGTGGATGCTTTCATCAAGAACTTCCGTTTGTCGGATGATTTCATGCATAATATGAGAATAGCAGGAGAAGAGAAAAAGATCAAAGCTGAGGAAGAGACTTTCAAACAATCGGCACCTAAACTCCGTCTTCTCATCAGGGCACTGATAGCCAGAAATATCTGGAACTCGTCTGCTTATTTTAGGATTGTTAATGAAGAATCTCCGGATTTTCTGAAAGCCGTTGATTTGATCAATAATGATCAAATCTATCAAAAAATACTGGAAGGGAAATAATCAATATTGCATCTGCTTAGGATCCGGGTATCCCTGTGAAACATATTTCGGAAGTACTTAATTAAATATGCTCGAAATCCTTTTTAACTGGTTCATCCGGCATAATGCCCTGATCACAGAGTTATTGGGGGTTTTGTTTGCACTGATTTATCTCTGGTTCAGTATCCGACAGAAGATATGGTTATGGCCCTTTGGCATTCTTACCTCTGCATTATATATATATATATTTTACCATTCGAGACTCTATGCCGATATGGGTTTGCAGGTATATTATTTGATGGTGAGCATATATGGCTGGTATAATTGGTTGTATGGAGGAAAGAAGGGAGAAAAAAACAGTCTTCCCGTAAGTACAGTGAATGCAAGGATGACGTGGGTCCTGCTTTCGGTGACATTTGTTATTTACTGGGTCCTGGTGTGGATGCTTAAAAATATTCCGCATTGGTTGAATATACCGTCATCACAGTTGATTTACTGGGATGCTTTTACTACCGCAGCCAGTATTGTAGCTACATGGATGCTGGCGAGAAAGATCCTGGAACAATGGCTGGTATGGGTGGTGGTGGATGGCGTGTCTATGGGATTGTATATCTATAAAGGATTGTATCTAACGGCAGGATTGTTCCTGGTATATACTTTACTGGCAGTGGTAGGATACCTGCAGTGGAAGAAGGATATGAAGCCTGCCGGCAGGAAAGAATGTTGAATGTAAAATGTAGAATGTATGCCGAAGTTATCCCTTCGGGAGAATGTAGTATGAAGAGAAAAAGACCATATATCATTGTATTGACCGGGCCTGAATCAACCGGAAAGACAACGCTGTCAGAACAATTGGCCAGGCATTTCGGCGGAGAATGGATTCCGGAATATGCCCGTAATTATGTGAAGCAATTGGGATGTCCATATAAATATGAAGATGTGATCCATATTGCCCGTCACCAGATAAAACAACTGGAACAAAAAATGCCGGAAGAATTACCGGTAATGTTTCTGGATACGGATCTGATTATAATAAAAGTCTGGTTTCAGGTAGTATATGGAAATGTTCCCAGCTGGTTACAGGAAGCCCTGGAAAAAAGAAAAATTGATTTATATTTGCTCTGTCGTCCTGATATTCCCTGGAAATATGATCCTGTCAGGGAAAATCCGGGCCGGAAAAGAGAGGAATTGTTTTTAATGTATGAAAAAGAACTTAACAGACAGGGCTCTGTGTATCATGTGGTCACCGGGGTAGGGGAAAAACGGTTCCGGAAAGCTATGGCGTTTGTTGAGGAGATAATGAAAAAGGGTAAATAACAGGAATATGAACGTATATTCTTTGGAAGATAAACAGTTCCCGATGGTGGCTACTACCTTTCAGGGTTTGGAAGGGATACTGGCAGAAGAGGTGATGAGACTGGGCGGGATAGAGATAAGGGAAAAAAGCCGGGCGGTGACTTTCAGGGGAAACAAAAAACTGCTGTATGCTGCCAATTATCATCTTCGAACGGCGCTGCGTATATTGCGTGTGATCGCGGAGTTTCAGGTT
>Ga0190359_1000511_pt1 | contig 26098 bp, 18 predicted proteins | sample 48721823_MG_FD_161269 | JGI IMG/M metagenome (GOLD analysis project Ga0190359, IMG submission 161269) | Hydrothermal vent microbial mat bacterial communities from Southern Trench, Guaymas Basin, Mexico - 4872-18-2-3_MG | ecosystem: Environmental > Aquatic > Marine > Hydrothermal vents >... | reverse complement strand
AGCGATAATGACAAGGGTATTCTCCGATATGCGATTATACAGATCAACAATATCACTATTTTTCATGCAGATACAACCATGCGAGTTGGGGGTGCCGATGCAATGCTCCTTGTTTGTACCGTGAATATAGATATAGCGTGCATAGGAATCGATTGATGTTCCTTTGTTAATACCCCATTCAAGGCCCTCGAGTCTGAGAATTCTGGTCAGTATCAGATTGTCATCGTTGTTCATGGTTTCAGACCAGATTACGCCTGTATTCATTCTATCCTTAAATATGGTACCAATGGGAGCGCCATCGCCTATTTTTTCTACAATACGGTGTATACCAAGCGGGGTTTTAAAGGAACCTTCTCGATTACCGATACCAAATTTTGAAGTAGATATTGCATAGGTAGCTATTATTAAATCCTTATCCATAAGTACGAGTGATTGTGTTGCAGTGGTAATATAAATATATTGGTTGGGAATAGATCCCAGTATCGCAGTTATTCTTTTACGGAGGTCATGCGATAATGAAAGATTTTTATTATGCATAATAAATTATTTTCAGATTGTCATACACTGTTTTTTTAAATAAAAATAATGCGAAAGAAAAGATGGAAAAAAAGTAAAGCATATAATAGTATAAATATATATGATTAAAAAGGAAATCGCTTATACCAATCAGGAAAGGAATATCAATGGCACGAAGAAAACAAACCATGTCTTATCAGGAGGAAACCTGGCGTATCTTCAGAATTATGGCGGAGTTTGTTGAAGGATTTGAAACATTATCAAAGATAGGTCCTTGTGTTACCGTGTTTGGATCTGCACGCACACCGTGTAATGACAAATATTATAAAACGGCGGTTGACATGGCAAAGATTGCAGTGCAGAACAATTATGGTGTTATAACAGGCGGTGGCCCCGGTATCATGGAGGCGGCGAACAAGGGCGCATCTGAAGCCGGAGGCATTTCAATTGGATTAAATATTCAATTGCCATATGAACAGGAGCCCAATCCATTCATCAAAACATTACTGAATTTCAAATACTTTTTTTGTCGCAAGGTAATGTTTCTGAAATATACCTCCGCGGTAATAGTGTTTCCCGGCGGGTATGGTACACTTGATGAGATGTTTGAAACACTGACATTAATTCAAACGCAAAAGATTTCTCATTTACCGCTAATTCTCATGGGTAAAGATTATTGGAACGGTTGCGTCGAGTGGCTCAAAGAGGCATTGCTTGGTCGAGAGTATATCGAAAAGACGGATTTGAGATTGTTTAATATTGTCAACAATCCCGTTGAGGCAATACAGATCGTAAATACGTTTTATAAAAGACGAGAAGAAAATGTTAATTTTATTTAAACTCCAATTTGATTTCTGTTGATATTTTTTTTTAATGTATTATATTGTAACTAACGAAATAAGTTATTGACAAAAAGTTTTCTGAAGTCTATAATTAAACTATAAAACAAGATTTTTAAAAGTAAACTAACGAAAGTAAACATTAAAAAACACATAAGTAATCGGTTTGTTGTAACAACAAATTCATTTCTTTTAACCTTTTAAGGAGGGCCGATAGGTGGCAGTAAAAAAAGCTCCAAAGAAAAAGGCAGCCAAGAAAAAGGTTGCCAAGAAAAAGGCAGCCAAGAAAAAGGTTGCCAAGAAAAAGGCAGCCAAGAAAAAGGTTGCCAAGAAAAAAGTAGCCAAGAAAAAAGTAGCCAAGAAAAAGGTTGCCAAGAAAAAGGTTGCCAAGAAAAAGGTTGCCAAGAAAAAGGTTGTTAAGAAAAAAAAATAAGTAACCGACGGAAGAGTTACACATAAAAGCGCAGAAGAAATTTTGCGCTTTTATTATTGGTGCCCATGTGGTACTTGTCTGAAAACGTATTAAGACGTAACCTCAGTCAGACATAGAGAAGATAAATGCTCATCAGTCAATTCTACCGCGAATAGATTTTCTTTTTAAAGTCTTAAAATAGTTATATCGTTTCATTTCAGTATCAAGAAACAGGCGAATCTCATCATTTTCCGGATTAATTGCGTACGCTTTCTTTAAAAAATGTATAACCTCATTACCATTACCTTTGTTTTTATATATCAGTCCGGTAAGAAAAAGTTCCTGGCCGAGAAGATACCGCGAAAACTTTTCAGTATCATCGATATGGGTTATATACACCATCGGGTCAATGCGGTGTTTCATCAGAGCGCTGAGATTGATATGCCAGTTTTCTTTTAAGCGACTTGCAGGAGTAAAAAACTCGAGAAAGGGACGATTGTCGGAGTGAATCTTCGCTTCCCGGGTAAAAAGATCAATGGCTTTTTTGTCAAGAAACAGTGCGGTCGCTATTCGGTATGGATCTGTAAGAAGATTATCCTGCCCCGTTTCTACAAACTTTTTAAGATTTGTAAAATCAATAGTGGTCGGTTTCATGGTTCCCAGCAGCACGCAATGTGAATGGGCGAGCCAGACAGAGGAGTGGGGAAACACCGCGGAAAATGTTTTAATCAGTGATTTAAATTCATAGAGCGATATCTTATGGAGAGGAAGGTACTGTGTTAAGACGCCGGTATCGGTTAGATGTTCCCTGCAGAGTTGAAAGTATTCTTTTGTGTAGAGATTGCCGCAGCCCAGGGAGGGATGAATTGGATCGCATGAGATAAGATCGTACTTCTTTTTAGTCAAAAGCAGATGGTTTCTGCCGTCACCACCGATAAACCTTACTTTAGGGTTCGAAAGAATTTTGTTGTTGTACAAAGAGAAATATGACGCCGCTTCCTTTACCCCGGGACAGATTTCAATACAATCAATCGACCGTATCGGATGGCGCGCTACCGCTGAAGCGGTAATGCCGACACCGAAACCGATAATGCATATATCACGAAGCGAAGGATTCGCGAGAAAGGGCAGGTGACCGAGCATCTTAACAACATGCAAGGCATCATAGGTTACGCCGCAGGCGGCATTGTTGTTTACATACAACGACCTGACACCGGTGTTTTTATTTTCACGGACAATAACCGTACCTTCCGCTGTCTCATTGTAATAGCGTATCACGTCGGCGCTGCTTTGCGAACGAAAAATTGACGGCGGATGAATCCGGGAATTGGCGCTGCCGAGAAAAGCGGCCACCGTACTGAACACCACAATAGCCGTGCTTATCAGCGTATACAACGCTCTCTGTTTTCTATCGGTATAAAACAGCAAAAGGTTTATCCCCATAATAATGGTGATGCATGCAATGCTTATAATCCCCCGTGAAACACCGAGCAGGGGAATGAGAATAAATCCTGCAAACAAAGGGCCGATAATGCTTCCCAGCGTGTTAACAAAGTATATTTTGCCGATATCTCTGCCGATATGCTGAATGCGTGATGTGTATAATCGGCAGACAGCCGGAAAGCTTACACCCATAAGGAGGGCGGGGACCAACAGAAGGATAGCCGAAAGGGTGAGCCCGGGCAAAAGTACTCTGAAAAAAGGAATTCGTAACAGATTACTTCGTAGCGGATCCAGCAGCGTTGGAATATCGTTCAATACCGAGGTGAGGCTGATGATATATATCCCGATGATAATCTGTGCTGTCGCCAGAAGGGTAAGCAATTGTTTTGAATCACTGAACAAAGAGGTGAATAAAAAACTCCCGATGGTTATACCCAGTAAAAAGACAACAAGAATACTTGAGAAACTGTAGGTGGAATTTAAAAGAAAAATACCAAGAGCGCGTGTGGCGAGAATTTCATAGGCAAGTCCGCAGAATCCGGTAAGTCCGGCTACGAACAACGAAACCGGCAGCACTGATGCCGGATATTCCCGTGGTGAAGAAACGGCTTCCGGTGAAACATCTTTACCGGAAGGAAATTGTATACGAAACACTATCCCACCGAGAATCAAATTGATACAAATCGCAAGAATCTGTGTCTGCATCTGCCCCAGTGCACCAATGAAAAAATAGCCGGTCAGCCCGGTTCCGAAAATTGCACCAAGGGTGTTGACTGCATATAAGACGCCGATTCCCTTGCCGATCTCCGATTCGCCGTGGATATAGCATTTGCTTATAACAGGAAGGGTGCCGCCCATGAGAAATGTCGGCACCAGCATACACAGAAAAGAAACAATGAATATAAAAGCCAGGGAAGTTGTCTGTGAGATATGTAAAGCATTATATACGAATCTGTAGAGCCCGGGTAAAACCATGAGAAGGAGCATAACCAGAATACAGGATAGACCGATACCGAATTGCAGAAGCCCGAATATTTTTACATGATTATTCTTGCGGTCAATCTTTTTACCCCAGTAGATACTTCCCAGACCGAGCCCTGCCATATATACCGACACAACAATGGTGGTCGCGCCTATGGTTTTCCCGACAATAACCGACAGTATTCGTATCCAGACAAGCTCGTACATCAGTCCGGCGAAGCCGGAGAAGAAAAAAAGAATGAGTAAGTGTAGTTTATTGTGTTTCGTTGCAATAGTATTCATATACATAACTTTCAAAATATAGATATAATCACCTCATGCAGGGGGCAAATATAACAATTAACAATAAAAAATATAAACAATACCCCATATTCTTAATCAACAACAATCCACGAATTTATTTGCACGATTAAGATCTCAGAGCTGACCTTTTTTCTGTTTTTCGTAATTAAGCCAAATTATTGATTCTGGTTAACGATGTTAATCCTTTGTTACAAAATTTCAGCTGATTTTACGGGTACTTAAAATCTAAATTCTAATAAAATCTATATTTACAATAGAAAAGGAGGAAGGTGTTATCAGTGATTTCCCCTACATAGAAGCGTTCGATACCCTGCAAAGCGGCAAGGAAGCTCTTCCGAAAAAGTGGAGTCAACTGGCGGATGACGATTTTGAATGGCTGGTACTCTCCGGCCCTGCACCGTCAAAGCAGTATGGGGCTACCGACCCGGATGGCGATCATACCAGTGGCAGCGGCAAGTATATTTACATGGAGGCCTCCAACCCTAATAATCCTCATAAAAAGGCCGGTTTTACCACATCGAAATTCGATATCACCAATCTTGATAACCCGGAATTAACCTTCCGGGCTCATATGTTCAGTGACTCCAATCACATGGGTAACCTTTACCTCGATATATATACGGACGGCACCTGGGAAAATGAGGTACTGCATCTTAAGGATAATCACGGGGATAAATGGTTCGAGGTGAAACAGGACCTGACGAACTATGTGGGCAAACGGGTTATTTTCCGGTTCCGCGGCATCACCGGTGAAAGCTGGGCCAGTGATATGTGCATTGATGATTTCAAAGTGGCTTCAGCACTTATAACATCAACTGGAAAAATAACTCAGGAGGTCCAAGATACTTACACTTTAGCCAATACAGGAACAAGGATATGTTTCCGTATTCCCGATGGGAATAATAAAAAAGGGGTGATTCTTTCACTGTTTTCTGTTCAGGGAAAACTGGTGAAGGAATATATTCGTGAAGGCGTGGATGGCGGATACTATACGGTTGATTTCCTGAGCGGAGTAGCAGCGGGAATGTACCTGTGCAGAATGAAAACTGATAAATTTGAAAAGAGTATCAGTGTTGTTTTAGTGCGTTAGTGTTTTGAGACCGGGATTTTCGCAGATTTATGTGGAAATATAGCTTAAACCTCGATTAGAACAGATATTCAATTACAATTATTAATACTATTTGTGTGGGGACATATGACCGGTATACAATATGTTGTACCGCTGATATATGTCCTTATAGATTATCATACATGAATACAGGCTCTCTGGTATCGAATATTCACTGGAGTAATCGAGTGATTACCCTTAAGTGATTATCCTTATGTGAATTATGCAAAAAAAGCTGATTATTAACTGATTATTTCATGAAAATATCGTAGAATTTACATATATTTATATTATATATACAAAGGCATCACTACCGTAGTAGATAATAGGTAGAAAATAGAAAAACTCCGGGGGGGGTATTTATAATACCTCCCTGTTTTTTAACACTCTCTTGAACTAGATCTATCATAAACCATTAATTTATAACCTTTGGCCTTTGGGAGGGGTCTGTGAGAACAAAAATAATAATAATTTTAGCTGTTTTACTTTGTTCGTCATTCAGTGGATGGGCAAAACTGCATGTGGAGCTTCAGAAAGTCAGGGATGGGTATATCCTGGAATATGAAGTGCCTGATTACCGGGCGTATCCGGTGAATACGCTGGGACTTCGTACCTCACCCGGTGCGGGAAATGAGATCTTCTCGCAGATACGGATACCCGATTTTAAGAATACCGAGGAAATCGGGAGGCCGGAACTGCCCTATATAGCATTCTATATGGCTGTTTCGGACCTAAAGGATATTCCCACCTTTGAGCTTGTGGAATCTGTTGATAAGCAAATTTCTCTTGAACATGACTGTTTCCCGGCTCAGATTCCCTGGCCCAAGTCACAACCTATTGAAGAGCGTCCTTTTTCCATGGACCGCGAATATTATCAATCACAGGGCGAAAAACCAGCCTTCGCCGTTGTCGCCGATGTCTTTGATATCAGGAACGTTCCCTGTGTGTATGTGAAAATTTTTCCCTTTTCATACAATCCGCTTAGTAAGACTCTTACGGTTGCAAAGAAATTCACCCTGAAAATTAAAACCAGCACCAACAAGGTTACCGGTCTTAACTCCCATGTGTTTGAACAGTTTCTCAGGCACGTATTGGTTAATTTTAACGATATGGTAGAGCCGGTCAGGCACCGGGAGAAGGATGATTATCATATTATCACAGCGCCGCAGTATGAGGATGAACTTGCCGATTTCGTCAGCTTCAGGCAGATACGATTCAATGTTGAGATGGTAACAACCGCTACAACCGGTACTTCTACCAGCGCTATTGAAAGCTATATTGATGCGTTGAATCCAACACCTTCATTTATGCTCCTTGTTGGAGATGTTGATGACATTCCGTCAAAAGGGAGTCCTGCCACTGATGTCTATTATGCATCTACCGACAATGATGTTCATGCTGATATGATGTTAGGCAGGTTTTCTGTTGCGGATGTTACTGATTTGTCCAATATAATTCGTAAAACAATATACATGGAGGAAAACCTAGCAAAATTTGATAAAAAAGCAGTTTTTATCGGTGGTACGGATTCAGGGAGCGGGCATATTGCAGAGGGCACACATAACTATGTCATAAGCACCTACCTTGAACCGGACGGGTATGATTGTCTGAAATTGTACACCAACAGTGATAATTCAGCAAGCGAATCCAAGCAAACCAATGCGGTCAATGAAGGGGTTATTTTCGATTTTTATTCAGGCCATGGCAGCAATACTTCATGGGCGGTAGGACCCTGGAGTGTTACTGAAAGTGATATTAACGGCTATACCAATAAAATATATCCCTTCACAGCGGCCTTTGCCTGTTACACCGGCTCCTATAACGGCAATTGTGTGGCTGAAAGCTGGATTCGTGCGGAAAATGGCGCTGTCGCAAATATCGGCTCCTCCACAACATCATACTGGGGCGGTGATGATGATTTTGAGCGGGGTATGTTTGATGCGTTTTATGATTCGAATAATCCTATAACTTCCTTTGGTGGTGGTATGAACGCGGGAAAGTTGAATCAGAGCGGTGATGCCTATCATAAGCAATACAATCTGTTCGGTGACCCCGGACTTGAAGTATTTCCCGTTGATCTCGCACCGTATATAACTGTGACTTCACCAAACGGCGGAGAGGATTGGGAACAGGACAGAACATTCGCCGTTACCTGGGAAGATAACATCGATGATAATGTCAGGATTGAATTGCTCAAAGGTACATCCGTGGATACGCTTCTTGCCGCGTCAGTTCCCAGTGAAGGTCTGTTTGAGTGGAGTATTCCTGCTGATTTTCCCCTTGGGGATGATTATAAAATACGAATAACCTGTGTAACACAGGATACACTGGTCGATGAGAGCGACAGTGCCTTCACCATTGAAGAAAAATCAAATCTCGAATTAAAAACACCCAACGGTGGTGAATATCTTGAAAAGGAGAGCGATGTTGAAATTACCTGGGAAGACAATCTCAGCGGTAATGTGCAGCTTGACCTGGTAAGAGACACGGTTGTTTACAGGAATATTGCGGCCTCTGTTCCAAGCAACGGTTCATACACCTGGACCATACCGGAGGATGTTATAAGTGGTGTTGATTATAAAATCAGGGTCACCAGTCTTGATAAGGGCTGGTTGTATGATGAAAGTGACGGCAGAATATCAATACAGAACCCCATGATCACCCAATTCCCCTATGTCCAGGATTTTGATGATATGGATACCGGTTCAACGCGGCCGCTTTCAGAATACTGGGAGCAGCTTGATGATGATGATTTTGACTGGATAGTGCTATCCGGCCCCACTCCTTCACAGCAGTATGAGAGTACCGGTCCCACAGGTGATCACACATCAGGAAATGGTAACTATGTCTATGTGGAGGCTTCAAATCCCAACAATCCCAATAAAAAAGCGAATATGCTGACACCGGTTTTCGATTTCAGTATGCTCAGGGAACCAGTGCTTACGTTCTGGGTGCAGATGAAGAGTGATTCAAACACGATGGGTGATATATATCTTGACATATGGTCAGACGGGTCCTGGGACACGGAAGTGGTGCATCTTACCGATGATCACGGTGATCCGTGGTTTGTGAATACGGTGGATCTTTCTGAATATGAAGGTAAAAGAACACAGATTAAATTCCGTGGTATAACCGGTGCGAGCTGGTGCGGAGATATGTGTATTGATGATTTCGAAATAAAGGGAGAGGTTAATAACCTGCCCGAATTTTCATCTTCACCCGATACCACTGCAGAATCCGGAAAAGAGTATCTCTATACGGTCGAAGCAAAGGATGACGATGGTGATGATTTAACCTTTGCAGGTAAAAAACTGCCGTCGTGGCTCACCTTGACAGATAATGGTGACGGCACTGCGGAGCTGAAGGGAACACCGGAAAACGGGGATGTCGGTGAGAATGAAGTGGTGATTACGGTAAGTGACGGTATTATCGCTGAACCGGTAGAACAGGCCTTTACAATTAATGTAAAGATTATCACTGCGGTTACCACGGTGACGGAGAATAAAAATGATGAACGATTTGTGGTATGGCCGAATCCGGTAAATCAAAATGTTGAAGTCATGAATTTCAAGTTCTGCGATGATAATATCAGAGTGGCCGAACTTACCGTGTATGATGCTGTCGGTAATGAAGTCTATGCAGCCGAGCTGAAAGACGGTAAAGCGAAATGGGATTTGCCCAGTTTAAACAGAATAGACAACGCCGGATATCTGGCAGTGCTGTGGGTAACCTATAAAGACGGCACCATTGAACAGTTGCAGAGAATTATCGGTGTACGGGAATAGCAGGTGGTTTTATCCGTTTAACGGTAGTCAATTCATGACGACAGGGGTATTACTGTAATATCCCTGTTTTTTTTATGAAGACGTACCAGCATAATTTTATGCAATATAATTCATCATTGAATATATTAATCATATATCTAAACGCATTATAAGGGCATACAGTGAGGTATGTTGGAGGAGGGGAATGCTGCACCGTCATTTTTTTTATAATTGGGATTTACCGCATACGGCACTAAGGAGCGGGGAGTGAAACTGTCACTATACGTTTCACTGGGTCTATTGACATTTCCACTTGTCCTTTCCGCAAAGCTTCCGATTAAGTTACAGAAATTGCATGATGGGTACCGGCTTGACTATACCCTGCCTGAATGGCGGATTGTCACGGTCGACAGGCTGGAACAGGTAAGGCAGGCAGGATTCCGGGGAGAGGTCTATTACCGAATCCGTATACCGGGATTCAAGTATACCGATGGCATCGGAAAACCAGAGCTGCCGATCATGGCTTTCTATATGGCTGTTGCCGACCCTGCTCAGCTGCCGAGGTTTGAGCTGCTGCAAAAGGTCGAGGAGCATTTTGCTTTCGACAATCCGTTATATCCGGCACAGATTCCCTGGGCCAAGTCCAGACCTCTCTCGCAGCGTCCGTTTTCTATCAATGCCGAATATTATAATTCAGAAGGGGTGAAAGCACCCTTTGCGAACGTTGATGAAGTAATTGATATGCGCGGTGTTCCCGTTGTGCGCATTGAAATAGCCCCTTTTTATTATAATCCTCGTCTTAATACAGTGACTGTCGTTAAACAGTTTTCCCTTAAAATCAAAACCGACACTGGGATAAAATACAGCGGACTTGATTCAAGAGCCTTTGAAAAATATCTCAAACATGTGCTGATAAATTTTACTGACGCGATTGAACCGGTGAGAAAAGAGCGCCAGTATGATGAATACCTTATAATCACTAAACCGGCATTTGAATCCGACCTTGCAGAGTTTGTCCGTTTTAGGAAAAATCGATTTAATGTTACACTGGTGACCACCAGTTCGACAGGAACATCCACAACCCGGATTGAGTCCTATATCAGAGGGTTGAATCCGTTGCCTTCATTTATCCTGCTGGTCGGTGAAACCGGTGATATTCCCATGAAGAGCGGTTCCGCTTCGGATTATCCCAAGACCGATCTCTACTATTCCTGTAAAGACAACAGTGATTATTATCCGGATATGTTCCTGGGCAGGTTTTCCGTTTCAAACAGTGAGCAACTTGACAATGTAATATATAAAACCATGTTCATGGAAAGCAATATGCCGACGATTGACAAGGCCGGCGTCTTTGTAGGCGGTGTGGATGAAAACAATGGATATACCGCGGAAGCAACTCATAATTATATCATCAGCACACACTTTATTCCAGACAGCTACGATTGTAAGAAGATTTATATGAACAGCGGCCAGGGGTCTGAGGCGGAGTATAAGAGGAATATGAACAGCGGGGTGATATGGAATATATACTCCGGTCATGGCTCACCGACAACCTGGACAGTCGGCGCCGGCAATTTCAGCTCATTCGATGCCGCAGATGTGCAGGGGTTGACCAATGCGACGTCATTCCCTTACTCCTGCGCGTTTGCCTGTAATACCGGCAGTATGACCACCAGTGAATGTATATCCGAAGCCTGGGTCCGTACAAATAAACACGGTGCAGTAACCCATATCGGTGCATCGGTTACTTCCTACTGGGAGGGTGATGATGATATGGAACGGGGAATGGTTGATGCGATCTATGACGATACTAATCCGGTAACTTCCATTGCAGGTTCCATGACTGCAGGCAAAGCCAATGTCGGCAGCTCACGTCGGAGATATTTTGAAATGTATAATCTTATGGGCGATCCGGCGTTGAATGCAGTTCCCGTTGAAATAGACCCCCTCATTGCCGTATCCTCACCAAACGGGGGAGAGAAATGGGAGCAGTTTACAGCACAGACTATTTTCTGGCATGATAACATTGAGGGAAAAGTCAGGATTGAACTGCTGAAAGCAGGGACAGTCGTTGCATTGCTCGCCGATTCAACGGCAAGTGACGGAGAATTTGTCTGGGATATTCCCGCTACGGTTGCTATGGGTGACGATTACCGGATAAAGGTTGCCAGTATCGACAGCGCAGCCTTGTTCGATGAGAGTGATGGGGATTTCAGCATAACCGGAGAATATATTATTGATGATTTTCCCTACAGGGAACAATTCGACGAGCTGGCGGATACCGGCGCGGATGCACCGCTGCCGGAAAAATATGAGCAGTTGACTGATGATGATTTTGACTGGCTTGTCTTTGAAGGACCGACGCCGTCCAGGATTGGCAGCTCACCCAACGTTACGGGGCCGAGTGCCGATCACTCGAGCGGAAACGGTAAATATATTTATATCGAGGCATCGAGTCCCAATAATCCGGATAAGGAAGCCGATATTATCACACCGAAGTTTAATTTTAAAACACTGGTAAAACCCCGGCTGATTTTCTGGTACCATATGTTCAGTGACTCGAACCATATGGGTGATCTGTATCTGGATATCAATGTTGATGGTACCTGGCACAACGATGTGGTTCATTTGACGAATGATCATGGTGATACGTGGTTACCGAAGATGGTCGACTTGTTACCGTTTACGGGTGACCGGGTACGGTTCCGTTTCCGCGGTATAACCGGCCAGAGCTGGGCCAGTGATATTGCCCTTGATGATATTACTGTAACTGCGTATCCCGTATTTACTTCAACACCCGTTGAAACTGTTTCTATTGGTGCTGACTATAGTTATACGATTACTGCTTCAGATGAGGATAATAACGGTTCCCATCTGAAATTCGGCTTCAAGATGCTCCCGTCGTGGTTAGCCTTGTCGGATAACGGCGACGGTACCGCTGCATTGTGTGGTATCCCCGGCGCTGATAATGCAGGTGATAATCCTGTGGTAGTAACGGTGACTGACGGCTATATCGGTGAACCTGAAGAGCAGTCCTTTACCGTTACCGTATCTGCTTTACCACCTCCGGAGATAACTGCTCAGCCGAAAGATATTACCGTTGATGAGGGTGAACCTGCTGAATTCAGTATTACCGCTACCGGTGACAATCTCAGATATCAGTGGCAGCGTGACGGCAAGGATATCAGCGGCGCCACTCAGGTGTCCTATACCCTGCCGCTGACGGTTTTGAGTGATAACCGCACCCTGTTTCGCTGTGTCGTCGGTAATTCCGGAGGAAGTGACACTTCATCGGAAGCAGAGTTAACCGTATTGCCGGTGACTGCCGTTCTCAATACCAGTTCGGATAAAATAAACCCAAAAGATTTGATGATTTCACCCAATCCGGCATACGAATTTGTGATGTTCTCCCTGTCGCTGAAAGATGTTTCGAACGCCGAACTGGTCGTATATGATCCACTCGGCAATGCGGTCTGGGAAACGGATTTTAGTGAAGAGATTTGGGATCTGCGGAAAGAGAACGATCATCGTGTCACCAGTGGTCCTTATCTTGCGGTCCTCAGGGTAACCGTTTCCGATGGTACCGTCAGGCAGGTTGCAAAACCATTTGGGATAAAAAACAGGTAGCCTTCAGATTTTGTTTGCGACAACTTCTTTACGGATGCACAAAAGAACATTACTTTAATTTTTCCATTGTTCCCGTTACAAAGAGTGAATGTGCTGTCTGAGGGTGGTGTTACACGGTGAATGTAACTGGTTTTAACGGGAAACTGTGTAAAAGCGTTGCTAATATATTATGGAATATCTATAAAAATGGAAAAAAAAGGCGGATTCATAAATTGATGTCGAGAAGGCTTGCTCAAGTTAGATGTCATTTTGTAGTTTTAAACACGATTATTTGTTGGCAGTTATGTTTAAACAGTCCGAATAAAAGGAATGCATGGTAGAGTACAGCAGTTTTGTATCGAAAAGATGGGACATTTCTGAAGAGATAGCGACGAAGATATGCGAGCACTTTGAAAAAGGTGATTCCGTATATTATATCTGTGACTATATACCGGCCATTGCCGCAGAACTTGATATAACGACCTGTGCAGATATTTATTCTACCCTCAATGAAATCAAAGGGTTATCTTCAAAGAAGAAACGAGTGCTTAATGCCCTAAGTAAAGCAGATGAATTGACTGATGAGAACAAACAGCGAGTTATGTTGTGTACGAGCTCGGTTGAGCTTGATGATATGCTGCTGCCGTATCGCCCCAATTCACGAAGCCGTGCCCAGCAGGCTATTAAGAAGGGACTCAAGCCGCTGGCGGACTTGATCGATGAACAGGAGGTCGAGGAAGGCTCTATCGAGGAAGCTGCTGAAGAGTATGTCGGTAAGGACAGCTCGCTGAAATCAGTAGATGATGTTATTGCCGGTGTAAAAGAGATTCTTATTGAACGATACGCCTATGATGAAACCGTTCGTTCCATGATGCGCGAGGTCGGGTATGAGGATGGTTTCTTTGAGATTCTCCCGAAAGTTAAAAAGGACAAGCGATTTATCATTTACCGCAATAAAATGGTACCCATCAACGATTTGACTTCTGAAGAGATTTTGACGTTGACGAAAGCTGAGGAAGAAAAACAGATACGTTTTAAACACGGAGTACAACTCTTTCATATTACTGAATTACTGCGGCACCATTTTATTGAGAATCCGGATGCTATAGGCTTTGACCTTATCTGCGAAGTTCTTGATGAATGCTGGACACGTTCCCTGCAGCCTGTTGTCGAGCGTGATGTGAAGGCGCGGGTATATAAACAGGCTGAAGACTGGGCAATCAGGAAAATAGATGAAGATTTACGAAATGCCGATTTAGGCAAGCAGCCGGATGGCTCGTTACTTGTGATTGGTAAATACACCGAGAGAAATATCATAATCGTTGCTGTCAGTAAAGACGGCCACCTGCTTGGTGCAACAAATGAAAAATTAGGCGGCAAAGACGGAAATGTCTTTTCAACCAGAATTATTCAGTTTTTTAATCGCTATAAACCGAAAAAAATACTTATTAAAGAAACCAAATTTGTTGAAACCGCTGAAGACGTTGTCAACAGATCGCTTAAAAATGTATTTGGTGAAGTATCGGTTGAACGATATACACCCGGTGAAGATTACTCCGGTCTGATAAAATCACAGTGGATGCAGGAGCGATGTGAGGTTCTTGAAGAAGATATGAAAGATGTATATGCCTGCGGTCTTATCTATCTGCAGCCCCTTATCCTGATTCCGCAGGTGGGTATACAGTATTTCACCATACATCCACTGCAGAATTTAATTCGCAAAGAACGGCTGGAGCGTTTACTTAACCTCCGTATCACCGTTACCGAGTTGCATAAAGGGGTCCCGTATATTGAAGCGCCTGATTCTGTACTCCAGCTTTTTGATTGCGTACCGAAAGAAGTGCTCGTTCAGATTCGAAAGGATGGTGCCCGGAAACCCTTTTCAACCAAGAATGATCTGTTAAAAGTGGAGGGAATGACTGAACGTATATTCAGGAATATTGCCGGATATATTGTTATTCTCAACGCGCAGAATGCTCTTGACCGTACCCTTGTCCATCCTGATTTTTATGAATGGCTGAATACTATTTCGCTGGAGCTGAACGTTTCAATGGATTCGCTGGTGAATGCTCCTGAGCATGTTCGTTCGGTGGTGTGTGATAATTATGCTGAAAAGGCCTATCTCGATCAGAAGTTGCCGGAACAGTTGATGGTCGGGCAGCGATATCCTGTTTTAATCAAAGGAAGCAGACACCGCAGAAAACAGCGGCTGTCTGAGTTAAAAGAAGGAACAATCGTTTCAGGACGTGTTACCAATATAACCAAGTTCGGTGTGTTTGTTGATATTAATGCCGTATGCGACGGCCTGATTCATATCTCGCAGCTTGCTGATGAATATGTGGAGACAGCGGAGCAGGTAGTTAAGCCGAATGACCTTGTTGATGTACGTATTCTGAAGGTAGATAAGAAAAAAAGACGTGTGTCACTCTCTATGAAAAAACTCGGTTCGAAAGCACCGAAAGTCCGCCCCTCACAGGGACAGCTGTCCAGCCTTGCCGATCATTTCAAGAATCGATAAGTACACGCTTTAATACCTAGCCCGTTTCAGGAAATAACTCCGGGAGAAAAACAGTACTACCGCTCTTTAAAAACGCGTATGAGGATAAATAGTTACTCTTGTATGTCAATCATTGGACAGTCTTCCCAGAGTTTTTCAAGCGCATAGTATTCACGTAATTCGGGAAGCATGATATTGATAATGACATCGGAATAGTCGAGAAGAATCCAGCGGCCGTCGACAGCACCTTCGGTGTGCCAGGGAGGGGTTTGCTGTGCTTTCAGACCGGTTTGCACAGCCTCAGCGATCGCCTTGTTATGTATCTCATTTTTACCCGTGCAGATAATGAACCATTCTGCAATGCCTGATTGATTCCCGGGATTCACTAAAACAATATGCTCAGCCTTCTTGGTAAGAGCCAGGGATACGGCGTGGTCTACCAGATCCTTTCCCGCCAGCATCTGAGGAGTATTGGCAGTCATTCAATAAGCTCCCCGAAGTCTGAACCTACGAAAACACTGACATTATACAATTCTTCACCGGTACGCAAGCAGATACAATTATCCGTGTGCAATACATCACAAACCTGCTTGGCGGTAGTCATGTCTCTGGTGCGAGATACCACTATCGTTTGCGGATAGTTCCAACTGGGAGCATTATCAATGTTTTTTACATCGAAGCCTTTGTCACGGAGAAAGTCTGCGACCACCCCGGCTGCGCCGGTTATACCGCACCCGTTCAACACTTCAATCCTGCCGATGCTCGGTATCCGTGATGCGCCGTTTGTTTCGACAGGAGCCTGTTTCGCCGGAGCCGGAGTGTTGTTTGAACCGACAAATATTGCCGCCAGTATAATAGAACAGATAGCCAAAAGAATGATACCGTTTTTCATAGGTCTCGATTATATAATCCTCTGCATGTTAAAGCGGTTCAACTTCAATTGTCTGACTGCGTTCAGGACCGACGGAAACCAGAAGAATTGGTACATCGTAACACAGTTCCTGAATACGCTTCAGATAATTACGTGCGTTTTCCGGGAGCTTGGAGAATTGCCTACATTCGGTGATGTCGCAGTTCCAGCCTTGATGTGTCTCATAGACAGGCACTACCTTTTCCAGCTCCGCTGCAGTGGTGGGGAGATAATCAATCTTTTTCCCCTCCAATTCATAATGAGTACAGATATTGATTTCCTTAAAAGTGTTGAGAACGTCAAGCTTTGTCAGGGCCATGCGGGTAAAACCGTTTACCTGAATAGCTTTACGGAGAACAACACTGTCAAACCAGCCGCAGCGGCGGGGCCGTCCGGTGGTTGCACCGAATTCGCCGCCTTCGGTACGTAATTTTTCACCGGTTTCGTTATCCAGTTCCGTTGGGAAAGGACCGTTACCGACGCGGGTGGTATAGGTTTTTACTATACCAATTACGTGGTCAATAACTGAAGGCCCCACACCTGCGCCGTGACAGACTGAGCCCGCAATAGTATTTGATGAGGTGACATAGGGGTATGTGCCGTGATCGATATCCAGCATTGTTCCCTGAGCGCCCTCGAAGAGAAGACGTTTTCCCTGTTTATAACAGTTAAAAATGTAATGAGCCGTATTTCTGATATGGGGAACGATTCTCTCCCGCATCAATTGGTATGAGTCAATAATCTCTTCCAGACTGACATCAAGAGAAGCATGATAAACATGTTCGATAATATATTTTTTCTGCGTATAGGCTGCGGTCAGTTTTTCTTTAAACATTTCCCAATCGAAAAGATCGCCGGTCCGTAAACCGATGCGGTTGGCTTTATCGGCATATGCCGGACCGATACCCCGGCCGGTTGTCCCTATTCTGATATCGTCCCGATGTTCTTCACGGGCGATATCAATTGCTTTATGATAGGGGAGAACCATGTGTGCGATATCGGAGATATACAACCGATCGGTAATAGAAATACCACGCTCCTCAAGCTCATCGACTTCAGTCAGAAACTGCTCCGGGTCAAATACTACACCGTTGCCGATAATACAGATCTTTGAGGGATACATAATACCGGACGGTACCATATGAAATATAAAGCTATGGTTATCAACAACCACTGTGTGACCCGCATTCGCGCCACCCTGAAAACGGATAATACAATCGGAATGCTCAGTAAGGTAGTCAATAATCTTCGCTTTCCCTTCGTCGCCCCATTGAGATCCTATTATCACACTATTTGGCATAAAAATACTCCAGAAAAAAAAATGACTCACCCTGAACAGAATGAGTAGTGTATACCATCATAATTACATTGCACACTATACTTTAAATTACCTTATGCAATGGTACTGGTCAATGTCGTCAGAATTTATTTTGTTCAGTTGTTTTAATCCTAATAGTGTATGTGTGTATTCAGGCATCTGTGCAAATGATACTATAGTATGAATCCGGAAAATCCACTGATTATACAGGGCGACAGTACGCTTCTTCTTGAAGTGAATAATCCTCTTTTCAAAGAGGCGCGTGACGCTATAACGGCGTTTGCCCATCTTGAAAAGAGTCCGGAATATATTCATACCTACGTGGTTACCCCCTTGTCTCTCTGGAATGCGGCATCACTGGGTTGGTCACCCGCGCAGGTGATAGAAAATCTGGAACGGTTTTCCAAATATCCGCTCCCGCGGAATGTGGTTCAGGATATTCATGAGCTCATGGGGCGGTTTGGCAAACTGGTGCTGGAAAAAATTGATAATAAGCTTATCCTTCATTCGCATAACGGTGAATTACTGCAGCAGTTTTTACGCCACCCGAAAATATCACCGTTCCTTGGTACGGTTGTTGACTCTACATCGGTGGAAATCGCTCCTGAGTATCGCGGTAGTATTAAACAGTTATTCATTATCCTTGGTTATCCGGTTCATGATCGCGCGGGGTATGTTGACGGTGAGCCCTTTACCGTGCACCTGAGAAAGAAATGTCGTGACGGCAGTGCGTTCCATATACGGGAATATCAGGAGTTGGCGGCAGGCAGTTTTGTCGGAAGTGAAGACATGGAAGGAGGGAGCGGCGTTATAGTCCTTCCCTGCGGTGCGGGCAAGACAATTGTCGGTCTTCTCACTATTGAGCGGTTACAGCGGAAAACCCTTATTCTCGTTACCAACATTACCGCCGCTCACCAGTGGAAACGGGAACTGCTGAACAGAACCGATATTCGAGAGGAGGACATCGGAGAATACAGCGGTGAGTCCAAGGAGATAAAACCGGTTACTCTTGCGACATACCAGATATTGACATTTCGGAAGAAGAAGTCGGATCCGTTTGTCCACTATGAGATATTCAACCGGGAAAACTGGGGGTTGATAATCTATGATGAGGTACATCTTCTTCCCGCACCGGTATTTAAGTTTACTGCGGATTTGCAGGCCAGACGGCGTTTGGGATTGACAGCTACCCTTATTCGCGAGGACGGGCATGAAAAGGATGTGTTTACCCTTATAGGGCCGAAGAAATTTGATGTGCCCTGGAAAGTGCTTGAGCGGCAGGGATGGATTGCGACGGCGCGGTGTATAGAAATCCGTGTCGCGTTGCCTCATGCGGAAAAAATGAAATATCTTTCCATCTCGCCCAAACAGCAGATACGCCTTGCCTATGAAAATCCCTATAAGATTCAGGTTGCCCGTGAGATTATCCGGGAGCATAAGGATGACCGGATTCTTGTACTTGGTCAGTACCTTTCTCAGATTGAGGCTTTTGGAAGGGAATTTAATGCGCCGATTATTACCGGAGCCACGCCGAATCAGAGACGGGATGAATTATATGACATGTTTCGCCGGGGTGAGATTAATATTCTTATTCTGTCAAAAGTCGGCAATTTTGCCGTTGACCTTCCCGATGCCAATGTCGCTATTCAGATATCGGGCGCCTTCGGCTCACGTCAGGAGGAAGCTCAGCGTCTCGGGCGTATCCTGCGACCTAAAAAGGACGAAAAGCAGGCGAGCTTTTATTCGATTGTTACCCGTGAATCGCGTGAGCTCGATTTTGCCATGAAACGGCAGCTTTTTCTTACCGAACAGGGGTATCCGTATGAGATTCAATATCGGGAGTTTGAATAAGAATAGGGAAATTGAAGTGGCACTACCGTCACGTATCAACAAGAAATAACCATAATGATTATGCAGCATTTTCAAGTGCGTTTTTTTTCTGCGTTTCTTTGAAGAAAATAATTGCCTCTTCGACAATTTTCATATCGACGCAGGTGTTGTAACAGGGTCCGTTTGGCCGGTCATTAATTACCCCATATACCGGTATTGGGTATACATCCTGAATGCCGAGTGTCAGATCACGCTCACATGCAACCGCTACAATACCGTCCGGGCGGAATGAACGTACTTTTCTGCGTGCCAGGGTGCCGCCGTTTACTACTTCAAAATTGAGATTATACTTTTTTTCCAGTTCCAGCAAACTTCCTACCGGACATTTGCCGCACTGCCGGCAATTGTGAATATCGTGGGTAATTTTCCTGTTACAGATGTCTATCTGAAGACAGTGGGGGAGTAAGATAAGAATACGATCCCCTTTAATCCGTTTCCGCTGGGCAATTGTAAGTGCATTATTGACCTTAATAAATGAGGCCCGGAGTTTATTCCGGTTTATACGCATGATTTGACTGAGCGTTATCGCTATGGGAAAAAGGAGTGTCACGGTGACAGATTTTTTATAGTGGGGATACAGAAGATCAATACCAGTTAACGCTGTAGCTGTTATAAGAAAAAGACCCGAGAATAGAACGAGGTAAAAAAGAATAAAGATACCGAGTACAATAAAATCAATCCTGAAATTAAACAATTCGTTGATGCTTAACAGCCGCGGCTGTATTAGGTAGTAAATAGCGATACCGATTATTAACGCAATAAACAGACTTGCCCAGCAGAACGAAAGGAAAATTGCTTTTGTCCATGCTTTTCTCCACAAAGAGTCTTCCATCTTTGCAGTCGTTCCGATAGGTAGTGCAGTATCGTGTGCTTTCGTCATTACTGTTTCACCAAGGCAGTATGTTAATTCTTACTCAAATAATATAATATGCCGGATTTTTTGTAAAATAGATTTGCTGTTTCGTTAATTATAATCCAAAGGAGGTCAACTTTCAATATAAAAATGATATCTACGGCGTCAGAACAGCACGTAGCGTGATTTGAGTAAAAAAAATTAAAGTAATAAATATTTATTCCGATAATAAGAATAGGTGATAGTGTTCGATTAAACGTCGGACCCTTATTTTCGTAAAAAAAAAAGACAAAGATCGGCACATCTTTGTCTTTTTAAGGGAATCAAAAAGAAACGGCACGTTTCTTTTATATTTAATGTATCGGTTTCGCTATATTGAAACTTTAGAACTTTAATGAAATTATACCGTTATGAATATTCAGGGTATTCAAAGCTATCTCTCTTACGAACTGAAGGCGAAACCCGCAAAGAAAAAAGCGGTTCCCAAGGAAAATCCCCCACAGAAACGCGTGAAAGATACGTATGAGCCTGCGGAAAGTGAAGAGCGCAGGAAATTACTGCAGTCGGTAAAGAAAAAGATTCAAAGTGGATACTATAACTCCGAGGAAGTGGTTGAAGATCTCAGTGAAGCCTTCGCAAAAGCCTTTAATCAGGCATTGTAATTCCCGTTTTTTATTCTGATTACCTCTGAAATTCCTGTTATTCTCTTTAAAAGTAACTTATCAGGTACTTATTCAGGTACGGTAATAGTATTTTACATACCATGTATTTGAATGTGAGGAGTATTATTTCAACTGTTTGCACGTGGTATGGAAGAAAGGATCGCTGGTGGTTACCACTGCTGTGCGGCCTTTTCTTTTCTATAGGGCATCCGCCGTTTAACCATGAGACGCATCCACTGCTGTTTCCGTTTCCCTTCCTTGTATTTGTTACAACAATCCCGCTTTTCATTTTTTCCTTAGAACGTAAAATAAAAAGAGCTGTTTTAAAGACATATCTCTTCGGTATTACCGCATCGTTAACACAGTTTTACTGGATTGCCAATGTGATGGTTGAGGATGTCTGGCTGCTTATAATGCTTGGTTTGTTCCTCTTAACAATGTTCATTGCTACTTTTTTTCTGTTATATGGGATGCTTTTTAGGCTGTCAGTCAAATTCTGTGGACGTCTTTACATCATAGTATATCCGGCGGCATGGATTCTTATTGAATATATACGAACGCTTGGTGATTTATCGTTCCCCTGGGAATTTCCCGGAAACGCTCTTTCACCGTTATTGCCGCTGGTTCAAATTGCTTCTGTCACCGGTATCTATGGATTATCATTCCTTGTTGTTCTGGGGAACATACTTATATGGGAATTATTGCAGGCTTTTTACCGGAGAAATCCGATTCAGTCACCGGTGCGAAACCTCTGCCTGTTTGTAGGGTTCCTTATCCTGATAACAGTGGGAGGATTTTTTCGTTTAAACAAGTATCGTCATTTTGATGACCATGTTCGCATTTCACTGATACAGAACAACATGGATCAGGCTCATTGGGAGAATGGGATTTCACTGGATACGTCGATGACTATAACTGAAGAGATGGTTTTTAAAGCGGTGCGGGAGAATCCTGAAATGCTGGTGTTTCCAGAGAGCGCCATTTTCTGTTACCTGGAACGTAATCGGAGACGGTGGATGCAGGTATTACGATGGTCCGAGTATGTAAACGTCCCGTTTCTTCTGGGTACGCTTCATTTCGAGCGTGAGCGTGAAACCCCCTACTATAAATACAGGGTATATAATGCCGTTTTTTTTCTTGATACCGGCAGTACAGCTTTTGAGCATTATTATAAAATAAAACTTGTTCCCTTCAGTGAGGCACTTCCGTTCGAAGGAGCCTTTCCGATTCTGAGCCGTATAAATCTGGGTGAATCAGATTTCAGTCGCGGCAAAAAAGAGATTGTTTTCAATATACACGACAGGATATACCCGGCACCTTTTATCTGTTACGAGATAATTTATCCGGATTTTGTCAGGAGGCGGGTAAAAGCGGGCGCCAATATGCTGGTGAATGTAACGAATGACGGATGGTTCGGACACTCAACTGCGGCATTTCAACATGCGGCAATGGCACGCATGCGGTCCATTGAGAATGGAGTGTCGCTTGCCCGATGTGCAAATTCCGGTATCAGTATGCTGGTGGATCCGGTCGGGAGGATTATCGCCAAGACGAAACTATACTCCAGAACAGTGTTGACCGATGCCGTTACCTACGAGAAGATACCGACCGTTTACACCCAAGCCGGCGACTGGATAATTGGCGTTTCTTTACTTGTGATACTTGCGGCGGGCGGGTTTTCCGTATTACAACAATTCAGAAGGAGGGAAAGAACATGAATATTACCGTTGATGTCAGTTTCCCCGGCGGTAAAAAGGTTGATGCCCACATAAAAGGGTTTACCGTACATACCGACCAGGATAAAGAATCCGGCGGTGAGGCGGGTGCGCCGGAGCCGTTTGATCTGTTTTTTGTGTCCATTGCCACCTGTGCCGGAATATACGCCCTGGAATTCTGTCGGAGCAGGAAAATAAACACCCAAGGCCTTGACTTACGGTTACATGCCGATAAAAATGAGTCAAGGAACCTGTTTGATCTGATAACGATAGATCTTACACTGCCCGACGGATTCCCCGGGAAGTATCGCGATGCTATCATACGGGCGGTGAATCTGTGTACGGTTAAAAAACATATAGAGAATGAAGTGGCATTTAACACCAGGATAGTTGGCTGAAACAGGGTTTGAGCATTTTTTATAGATGAGGAAGAAATATGAATGTTGCAGTGCTCGGAGCGAGTAAAAAACCGGAACGATACAGTTATAAGGCGGTAAAGTTGCTTCAGGAGAAGGGGCATACACCCTTTCCCATTCATCCTGTACTCGATGAGATTGACGGGATTCGGGTTTATAAGAAACTTCCGGAAGTTACCGAGCCCGTTGATACGGTTACGGTCTATCTTTCCCCGGAAAATGCAAATAAGGTTGCAGGTGACATTCTGAACAGTGGTGCTAGGCGGGTTATTTTTAATCCGGGCGCTGAAAATCCTGACCTTGCCGATAGTCTTAGAGATAAGGGAACACTTGTTGTTGAAGCCTGCACGCTGGTATTACTGAAAACCGGGCAGTTTTAGTATTATTGTCTGTTTGACTGTCTGGTTTCACAACAGGAATTTCAGATGGCAAAAGCTATTTGAGGGGTTCTTCTTTGATTGCAGTTCGCAGGGTCTCGATAGTATATGGTTTTTTAATATATTTTCCAGCGCCGGCAGAGAGAGCATCCCGTACGCGATTGGTCTCTGAAAAACCGCTGGTTATAAGTGCTTTCTGGCCGGGATGAATTTCAAGATTTTTTTTGTATGTAGCAAGGCCGTCAATGCCCGGTGACATTATCATATCCAGTAGTATCAGGTCAACTTTTCTTGTTTTCTGGTACTCAACCGCTTCTTCACCGTTGGCTGCCGTTATCACATGATGGATATCATGCCGCTGTCCGGTATGGCATAGACGGCGTTAATGACGAGGTTCATAATTGCTTTCATAATCTGGATGGGCGAGGCCTGAATATTCCCGATGTCGTTATCAGGGACGAAGTCAAAATCAATATTTTTTTCGTGATTCCCGCATTTTTATAAACTCAAGGCTCTTGCGGTAATCGGTAATAACTGTATTTAGATTTACCGGGTTTTGTGGTGCCATACTGCTGTGAGAAATTGACAAGAGATCCTGTACTACGGCTGAAGCTTTTAAACCGGAATCCTTAATCCCCTGGACCAGTTCACGAAGAGAGCTGGCATCGGGCAGCTCCGGTAGGAGTATATCGGGACAGCTCACCAACCCGCTGAGAATATTATTGAGATCGTGTGCAACGCCTCCGGCAAGCATGCCGACCGTTTCCATCAAGAATTTTCTTGCTGGGAAGGACTCATACATCCTTCTTTTAAACAGGTACTTTTTTAACTGAGAATACATTTTTGACAAATATTAACTTACGTTATGCGCCTGTGAGAAGCTTTGCGTCTCATAGGTATCACCCGTTAACGGGTATAATTCATGGGGTAATACTTTTCAATTACTATATTTATTAGGTTAGAGTTTTTTAGCAATGATCATGTCCCCATAACCTACTTTATCGAAGGGGGCGGTATGGGCACAAATGCTTCTGCCGATAAGATACTTACCGAACCTTCTCTGGCAAATGGTTTTTTGCATCCGTTGGTGCGCGCTGGTATCCGTAAAGGAACTGAAAAATGGGATACATCAACCTGTTTTGCCTGTGGTAAAACTGTTGTTTTTAAATTATACCGATCACATTCTAAAATATGAATGTAATTTGATTATTAAATTGTGGTTTCAGGATTGACTAACATACGTTACCCCCTCTTTTCCCGGAAAATAAAAAATTTAAAAAAAGTATTGACTTTCATAAAAATATTCAGTATTATTTAACTGAACGGTTAGTTAATTAAGGAAAGGTATACATGTCACGAACCGGTGGTGAAAAAACAAAGAATAAAATTCTGTTAATTGCAGAAAAGCTTTTTGCGAAAAAGGGGTATGACGGTACCAGCGTTCAGGATATAGCCAAAGCCGCTGCAGTTAATAAAGCGTTAATTTATTACCATTTTAAGAATAAACAGGATATTATTGATTCCTTATTCAGGCGAACCCTTGATGAAATTTTCACAATGGCCGGAAGACCGGTGAACAGGGAAACGGATAAACTACTACAGGGAAATGTTGAAGAGAATGTTGCTCATATTATTGAATTCCTGAGTAATAAAAAGAAAATTCTTTCTGTTATGCTTATGGAGTCATTGAAAAACGACAAAGATGGTCATTTTTCTCTATTTAAATGTGCAGATTTAATTATACAGGAGAATGTCAGTGAAATGATACATAAGCTGGAAAAACATCACGGTAAAAAAGCCGACAGGGATGAACTGCTTATTCATGAATTTTTTACCGGTTTTGTTCCGATTGTTTTTTTTGCAATATTCAAGGATAAATGGGCTGAGTTTTTCAAGTGCGATAAACAGAGAATGATGGGCCTTTTTTCAAAGGTTTTTAGAGAGAGTCATATTCGTCATACATAATTTTTTTATTACATTATTTAACCGAACGGTTGGTTAATAAAGGGAGGCTTTTATGAAAAATGATCGAATGGTTTGTGGAGAGGATCATATTGGCATGCTCGATAATGGATTCAGAAGAATGTTACATAACCCTGAAAGAATGTTTAAAAAGTATATACGACCCGGCAGTACTGTTATGGATATCGGGTGCGGTCCCGGTGCGTTTATTACGGGATTGGCAAAATTAGCCGGACATGAAGGTAAAGTTATTGCTGTTGATTTACAGGAGGGTATGCTTGAACATGCCAGAATACGGGTTGAAACGGAAAAACCGGGAAGTCGGATTGTATTCCATAAGTGTGGAAACAATACGCTGGGACTTGACGAGCAAGCAGATTTTATACTCACCTTTTATATGGTACATGAAACACCGGATCCGGTTGCATTTATTAATGAAATCAGTGGTCTGTTGAAACCCGGTGGGATTTATTACCTTGCAGAACCAAAGATGCATGTGTCAAAAAAACAATATCATGAGGTGCTT
>Ga0190359_1000510_pt1 | contig 26104 bp, 14 predicted proteins | sample 48721823_MG_FD_161269 | JGI IMG/M metagenome (GOLD analysis project Ga0190359, IMG submission 161269) | Hydrothermal vent microbial mat bacterial communities from Southern Trench, Guaymas Basin, Mexico - 4872-18-2-3_MG | ecosystem: Environmental > Aquatic > Marine > Hydrothermal vents >... | reverse complement strand
GACCGTGTGAAACAAGCAAGGCTTCCGCTGGAGTATGCGGTACTTGAACAGGCAAGAAAATACGGAACAGGAGAAAGAGGATATTTTTACAAAGATTCCTCCGGCACCTGGAAAGTCAGGCAGAAAATGCTGGATAAGCTCGATATGTTTGTGACAAACTGTAATAAGTACGGTTATAAATCAATTGAGGAACATCGTTATACACCGGAAAAATATAAAAACGATGTGGTGAGATTTTTATCAAGAAATATGATAGACAATCTTGCTCTTTTTAAACCGGTAAAAATTCAACCTGAGCCCAGTCCCAAGTATCCTGCAGGCGGAGGCGCAGCTTTAACTAACGGGCTCAGAGGACTTGAAAGTTATTATCTTCACTGGATAGGGTTTGAAGGCGAAGACATGACAGCGATTATTGATCTGGAAAAGGAGACTCAGGTTTCCGAAATTTCAGCAGAATTTCTTCAGGATATAAAGTCATGGATATTTATGCCAAAAAGAGTGGATTATTATGTTTCTTCCGACGGAGAAAAATTTCATCTTGCTGCCAGTGTTAAGAATATGATTGATGAAAAAGATCCTGATAAAATCATAAAAATGTTTACAGCCCGGTTTGAACCTGAAAAAGTACGTTTTGTTAAAGTCTCAGCTGTAAATATAAAAGAGTGCCCCAAATGGCATGTTGGTGCAGGAGGCAAATCGTGGATTTTCTGCGATGAAGTTGAAGTTCATTAATCTGAAGAGCGGGAATATCAGTAAAGTTTTTTTGGGAGAAAATTTTTTGATACAGGTTAATAGCAATTACTCACAGGATAATTTATGAAAAAAAGTCTGTTTTTAATCATGCTGTTGATGTTAAATCCTCTTTTTGCACAAAATACAGAGGATCTTCAGATTAAAGAGTATTTTGTGATCAGATTCCCTGATTCATATAAATCCAATGCATTTATCATGGATCCAGTGGAATCGGTTATCTTCTCAGGCGAAAAGAATATTTCCTGCAAAGACAGCATCAGGTTCGGGAATGATTTTGTCAAATGGAAGAGAGTTGTGCCGGATTCTTCAGGCTGGATTTCTGATAATGCTCTTTCAAACGGGTACGCATCTGCAGTTATTTTTTCTGATAAGAGAAGAGTTGTTGTAATAAAAAACATGGGCAGTACAATGTTCTGGATAAACAAAATACCAAGAACAGGCAGTAAGTACTGTGTTAAGGATGCGTATCAGTCGTGGGAGCCGAGATTTGATTTTGTTGAAATACCGGTTGTTCTGGAAAAAGGGGAAAACAGACTTTTTTTCAGATGCACCCGAGGCAAACTAAAAATCCGGATTTTTGAACCTGAAAGTCCTGTATATCTGAATATAAAAGATGTAACTCTTCCGGATTTGATAACAGGAGAAAAAACAGAAACATGGGGTGCTGTAACGGTTGTTAATACTACGGAAAATGTGTTAAAGGGATGGTCTTTAAAAATCACAGGTAAAAATTTAAAAAATACAGTTTATCCTTTAAGTATAATTCAGCCTCTGAGCGTAAAAAAGGAGGCTTTTCCAATTAACGGAGGTATATTTAAGAAAATCGGGACAGAGATAATAACAATCTCCCTGGTCCATAATAGTAAAATTTTAAGTAGTAAAAATCTTAACCTAAAAGTTAAAACCGGATTTCAGAATCATAAAAGAACATTCATCAGCAGTATAGACCGCAGTGTACAGTACTATGCGGTTAATCCTGCAATGAAAAGCGATTATCCCTGTTTACCTGCGCTTATTTTTTCAGTTCACGGGGCTTCGGTTGAAGCTGTTAATCAGGCCGGAGCATACTCACAGAAAAAATGGGCAATGGTTGTTGCTCCGACCAACAGAAGGCCGTTCGGATTTGACTGGGAAGACTGGGGAGCCTTAGATGCTCTTGAAGTTCTGGAGGATGCAGGCAGACATTACAATTATGATAAATCCCGTGTGTATCTTACAGGCCACTCTATGGGCGGGCACGGAACAATATATCTCGGAGTAAATTTCCCGGATCTGTGGGCTGCTATAGGCCCAAGTGCCGGATGGGCAAGCTTTTCAACCTATGTTCCGAGATTGCAGAACATGCCTGACACGCCTGTTTACAGTGTGCTGAAAAGAGCTGCAAATGCAGGGGAAACTCTTAAATTACTGCGCAATCTGGATGGTACGGGCGTTTATATTATCCACGGAGATAAAGACAATTCCGTACCTGTAACAGAGTCAAGAAATCTTGCTGAAAAATTAAAAAAATTTCACAAAGACTGGATATATTACGAAGAGCCGGGGGCAAGCCACTGGTGGGATAAATCGGATTATCCGGGAGCCGACTGTGTTGACTGGCAGCCAATGTTTGATTTTTTTGCTAATCATGCAGTCAAACATAAAGAAGAAATCAGACATGTGGAGTTTTCTGTTTTTGATCCCGGAGTTTCATCAAAGTATCTCTGGGCAGGCATAACAGCGCAGGAAAAACCTTTGAAAATTTCAAAAGTTGATTTTACAGCTTATCCTCTTTTCGGAAAAATTACAGGAACAACAGAAAATGTCTCTGGCCTTGAGCTTGATCTTTGTTCTCTTGTAAAAACAGATACTGTAAACATTATAATTGATAATGATTCCCTGTGTTTCACAGATTTAAAACAGACTGTAATGCTTAGCAAAGTCAACGGGAAGTGGTCGGAAGTTCCGAATCAAGATCCTGATTTAAAAAATCCGGAAAGGTACGGACCTTTTAAACGGGCATTTAATCACAACTTTGTATTAATTTTCGGAACAGGAGGAAACAGTAAAGAAAATCTGTGGGCATTCAGTAAAGCCAGATTTGATGCGGAATGTTTCTGGTATCAGGGCAATGGCTCTGTTGACGTGTGTGCTGACACAAGTTTTTCCCTGTCAGAAAATCCTGACAGAAGTATAATTTTATACGGAAACAGAGAAACAAACAAATTATGGGATGCTCTGCTTGCAGGTTCTCCGGTACAGGTAAATAACAGCAGTTTAACTGTGGGCAGTAAAAAAATAACAGGTCACAATCTGGGCTGTGTTTTTATTTTCCCAGGACCCGGCAGCAAAACAGCCAGTATAGGAGTGGTGGCAGGCACAGGAATCACGGGAATGAATGCTCTGACCACAATGCCATATCTTTATGCTGGATACTATTTCCCGGATTTTTTGCTGGTCAGTGATACTGAAGTCAAAGGCGCAGGATTTTTCGGAAATGACTGGAAGGTTGAAGCAGGAGAGTTCAGATGGAAAGAATAATTTTTAATTCTTCCGAGTTTTAGTTGGAAGTATTTGTCTAATGTATTTTCGGGCGGAAATTTTTCCCGATTCTGATCCAAGAATCCGGCAGTAGCCGGACACGTCCGTCAAATACCGGACAAGGTTACACGGATTAACACGAATTAAAATAAATTATTTATAGACCTTGAGAGGTCTCGGAGGATGTAGGGAACGGTCGCGACCGTTCCCTACGTAACAATATCAAAGCAGTTATTGAATCCTGAATATTGATTGAAAATTTTCAGATGCCGGTAGAGAAAAAATATTCATATTTGTTTTTCCCGTCCCGATGAAATCGGGAGGAAACCAGAGAAGGCACGTGGAGGAGGATTACATAAACCCCTCAGCCCCTGGATTCCCGATAAAAGATTTCGGGAATGACACCCCCCCCAGAGATTTTCAGATGCCGGACAGAAAAAAGGACATGCAATATATTTGATAACACCTTAAATTTATTATATTTACTTAATTTAATTATGTAATAAATAGAAAGTTGATTAATATTAAACTTGTTGTATAGATATGAAAAATTACCAATTTTTTTTCGGAAGAACCTAAATTTTTAATTTATTAAAAGAAAGAACCTTATGATGAAAATAACGGTTTTTAACGGGAGCCCGAGAGGAGAAAAAAGCAACACTCATTTTATGGTTAAAGAATTTTTATCAGGAGCGCAAAGCGCTGGAGCAGAGACAGAAAATATATTTCTTATAAAACAGAAAATAGGGTTATGTATGGGTTGTTTTGACTGCTGGACAAAAACACCGGGTGTATGTATTCAAAAGGATGATATGCAAAAATTGCTGGAAAAGTTTATTAGTTCTGATATTGTTGTTTTTGCTTTTCCCCTTTATGTTGATAATGTAAGCGGACTTATGAAGCTTTTTATGGACAGAATGATTCCTATCCTGGATCCGCATTTTGAGTTGGATGAAAACGGTGAGGTTTATCATAAAAAAAGATATGGAAAATATCCTTTAATAGTTGTAATTTCCAATTGCGGATTTCCCGAGCAGACAAATTTTCAGGTTGTTCATTTGCTTTTTAAAAGAATTGCGAGAAACATGCATTCAAAAGTTATTGCGGAAATTTACAGAGGAGGGGGCGAGATTCTTCATAATGATATTGTTTTTCTTAAACCTTTAATTAACAAATATAAGAAAATACTCAGAAAAGCCGGCACAGAGATTGTTTCTCGGCTTCAGCTTTCTGAAAAAACCGTAGCAGAACTTGAAAAACCGATTATCCTACATAAACATTATATAAAAGGAGGAAACAGACATTGGGATAAGTTATTATCTTAGTCTGCTCAGGTTGAAATTAACTAACCTGAATAATTCATAGAACTGAGTATTAAGCTCAAAATCATCACATTAATAAAAACTTAGTTCCAAAGTTGAATTTTCTGTAAATTCTTGTAATTATAGCCATTAGCTGTATTTTTCTGAGTTTTTATGAATAATCCAAGCTAAATAGAAACAGGAGGTTAAAATGTCTGTTCTTATAAAAAAAACATTGATTTTGTTTTTTATTTTCAGCGCATCGTTTTGTACAGGACAGACAATAAAAGCTTTTGTAACAGATAAGCCTGTAAAAATTGACGGAATTATAGAAATGTCTGAATGGAAGGGTGCGGCAGTAATTGATAAATTTTATCAGCAGCAGCCTCAATATGGTGCGGATGAATCGTTCCCAACAAAAGTTTATATTCTTTATGATTCAAAATATTTTTACATAGGAGCTGTTTGTTATGATCCCGAACCGGAGAAGATTACTGCAAAGATAACTCAGCGTGACGGTGATTTGAAGAATGACGATTCGTTTGCAATAATGCTGGATACATTTAATGATAAAAACAATGCATATCTTTTTGTTGTAAATTCTCTCGGCACACAACTTGACGGTACAATTTCCGATAACGGAAGAACAGTTGATATTAAATGGGATACGGAATGGAAATCAGCATGCAGAAAATTTGAAGGCGGGTGGAGTGCTGAAGTTGCCATACCCTTTAAATCAATAAAATATAAAAACCTCGGAGATGTGTGGGGTATTAATGTGGGGCGATCCGTATCAAGATTAATGGAATTTGATTTTTCATCAAAAGATCTTGTTAATATGTACCGGGTGTCTCAGTTTGCACAATTAACGAATATGAATAAAGTAAGGCCGTCTGTAAAAAAACACTCGTTTATCCCGTATGTTCAGGCGCAGTTTGAACAGGGAGAAAAGATGAAGAATGAGGCCGGCTTTGATTTACGTTACAATCCGGTAAGCAGTATCGGAGTGGAGCTGACAGTGAATCCGGATTTTGCAACTATTGAGGGAGATGTTGAAAGGGTAAACCTTACCAGATTTGAAATGAGTTATCCTGAAAAAAGACCTTTTTTTCTGGAAGGTGCGGAAAATTACCAGACAAGAATAAGGCAGTTTTATTCAAGACGTATAGGAGAGATTCCCTGGGGAATTAAAGTATCAGGCAAGGCAGGTAAATTAAAAATAAACGGGCTTGTTACAAGCTCGGATCCTTCCACAGCAGGAGCTGATGTTGATTCCGGGAAAAATGCAACATATTATGTTTTCAGGATAAACAGAGAATTTAAAGGCGGTTCAACAATTGGTATCCTGGGTGCAAACAGAACATACGATTCGGAAAACAGAGGTTCTGTTGGCTTGGTTGCAACGCTGTTTTTTACAAAGTATTTTGGTATGACTTCTCAGGTGATAAAAACTTACGGCCCGGACCAAAGTCCCTGGACATTTTTTATAAGACCTGCATTTGATTCTCAGTTCACCCATTTTCACGTAAGATATTCAAGTTACGGCGAGGGAGTGAGGGAAAATATCAATCCCATAGGATTTATACGCGATGACGACAGAAAGGAATTTGACACAAATCTGGGGCATACATTCTGGATTAACAGATACGGAATCAATTCAATTGAATCTTCTGTAAATTACAACAGGTATTACAGCCAGAAGGGATATTTAAGAAGTTATGACACAGATCTGTCTTTAGAAATTACATGGCTTAAAAAATGGTCTCTGGAAATATCCTATAATGACAGGTTTTATGCAGAGTACAAAGATATTTTTGAGAAGGATTTCAACAATAATATGGCAGGTGCAGAATTAAAGTATGATAACAAGCAGGGCATGATCCTTTCTGCAGAATATTCAAAAGGTTTTAATTTTGACAGAGATGTTGAAGTTGTTTCCGGTGCTGTTGATTTAACTCTTATGAAGGGCTGGAATGCCAAATACAGATTTGAAAGAAACTGGTTCAGGCCTTTTGATCCTGAGGACAACAGCTGGATTCATTATGTGAGAACCAGTTATTATATTAATAAAGATATGTTTTTCAAACTTTTCTATCAGACCAAAACAAGTATGAGAAGAAACTGGTTTGATTCTGATAATGAGCTTTTGCGGAAAACATTTCAGGCTGTTTTTGTGTGGAGATTCCTGCCGCCGTTCGGATCAATACAGTTTGCCTATCAGGAAGGGACATTAAGATATACTGAGACAGAGGCATCCGGAAGGACTCTTTTTACAAAGCTGTCGTGGGTATTTTAGGTTATTAATGTCAGGTAATATGGGTGTGATGTTAAAAGAGAACGAAAAAATAGAACTAAAAAGATCTACTTCATTATTAAAAGAAGCCATAATTTCTATTGTTGCTATTTTAAATAAACATGGAAAGGGTGAATTGTATTTTGGTATAGATTCAAAGGGCAATATAAGAGGGCAGCAGGTTACTGAAAAAACACTCAGGGATATATCGCAAAGAATTGCTCAGAATATTGAGCCCAGAATTTTTCCAAAGATAGAAAAGGTGACGCTTGAAAAAAAGGATTGTATAAAAATATGTTTTAAAGGAGATGATAAACCATATTTTGCTTTTGGTATTGCATATATTCGTGTTGCAGATGAAGACAGAAAATTATCTCCTGCTGAATTAAGAAGATTTATATTAAAAGCAGAGGCTTATTCCGGTAAGTGGGATAAAAATCTGACAGAAGTTTCTGTTGATGAGATAAACAGAGAAACTTTTAACGATTTTTTAATAAAAGTAAAAGAAACAGGACGATTAAAGATTAAAACCGAAAGTCGGCTTTCTGTTCTTAACAAACTTGAATTAATCCGTCATGAAAAACTTACAGAGGCAGCAAAATTTCTTTTTACTGATAAACACTCAATGGAGGTTCAGGCAGCTGTTTTTGCAGGGACAGATAAGGTAACTTTTCTGGATATAAAAAAATTCAACGGCAATCTTTTTGATTTACTTGATCGTACGGAGCTATATCTTAAGGAAAGACTCAGTTGGAGGGTTGTTATCGGACGCAAGGGTATGGAGCGAGAGGAAATACCTGAAATACCAATTGCAGCTTTAAGAGAGGCGTTAGTTAATTCATTAATTCATCGTGATTTTTCAAATCCCAAAGGAAATGAGATAGCAGTTTTTAAAAATAGAATAGAAATTTATAATCCCGGGTTTTTCCCTGAAGGATTGACACCTGAAGATTTTATATACGGAGAAGAGCATTCATATCTTCGTAACCCAAAAATAGCAGAGATTTTCTATTATACGAAAGATGTTGAACGGTGGGCCTCAGGGCTTAAGAGAATATATGATGAATGTACAAGGAGTAAGGTAAAAGTTGAATTCAGAATACTTAAAACAGGTTTTGTGACAATATTTTACAGAAAAAAAGAGAATAAAAATCGGTTAAAACCTGAAATACTTGTAAAGGAAAATGGAAAATACTTCTATAATAAGAACACAGAAAGTTCGGTGAAAAGTTCGGTGAAAAGTTCGGTGAAAATTGTACACATGATATCTGATAATCCTAAAATTACAATCCCTGAAATGGCCGAAGCACTGGGAATAACAACAAGAGCTGTTGAGAAACAGATTGCTAAGCTTAAGCGGGAAGGTAAGATTAAACGTATAGGTCCGGATAAAGGGGGTTATTGGAAGGCTCTTGATTAATCAGGAGAAACAATATTAAAGAGAATTAAATTTTCCCTTACCCCAAAGAGCAAACCGGAGCAGAGAAGGCTCCGGATAAAGAAGGTCATTGGGAAATCTGCGATTAATATATTAAGGATGGCGTTTATGAAAAAGAATGTTTTTTTGTCAGTATTGTTTTGTGCTGTCAGTCTTGGGCTGTATGCTCAGGTACATGACTGGGAAAATCCCGAAGTTATTGCAATAAATAAAGAAAGGCCCCATGCAACATTAATGCCCTTTGCATCTGTAAACCAGGCTGTTTCCGGAGACAGATTAAATTCGGATTTCTGCAGACTGCTTAATGGAGAGTGGAAATTCAACTGGGTTAAGGCACCTGATAAAAGACCCGTTGATTTTTATCAAACAGACTTTGATGATTCAAAGTGGAGCACAATTCCGGTACCTTCAAACTGGCAGATGCTCGGGTACGGAACACCGATCTATACAAACGTCAGATATCCGTTTAAAAAGAATCCTCCGTTTATTGCAAACGATAACAACCCTGTTGGCTCTTACAGAAGATATTTCAAAGTACCATTGGACTGGAAAGAGAGACAGATTTTTATACATTTCGACGGGGTTGAATCAGCTTTCTATCTCTGGATTAACGGAGAAAAAGTCGGATACAGTCAGGGAAGCAGGACACCTGCTGAATTTAATATAACTCCCCTTTTAAAAGAGGGAGAAAATCTGCTTGCAGTTGAAGTTTACAGATGGTCTGATGGATCATATCTTGAAGATCAGGATTTCTGGCGTTTATCGGGGATATTCAGAAATGTTTACATATATTCGGTTCCTCAGGTATTTATCTGTGATCTTGAAATCAGCGCAGGTTTGGATGAAAATTACAGGGACGGTATTTTAAAGGTTACAGCAAGAATTAAAAATCTTGGCAAAACAGGAGTTGAACGTCCTTCTGTTGAAGTTGAACTTCTTGACAGCTCAGACAAAAGTGTGCCTGATGTAAAACTTAAAGGCAGCGCTGTTTATGTTCAGCCTGGAGCAGAAACCATTATCCCTGTAAAATGTACTGTTCACGAGCCATTGAAGTGGTCTGCAGAGAAACCAAATCTCTACACTGTCATTGTCCGTTTAAAAAACAAGCAGGGAGAGGTAATAGAAATTTTATCCGCTCATGCAGGTTTCAGAACAGTGGAAATTAAAGGAGGAAAGCTTCTTGTAAACGGAAAACCGGTTTTAATCAAAGGGGTGAACCGTCACGAGCACGATCCTGTTACAGGCCACTTTATTACAAGAGAATCCATGATCCGGGATATCAGGCTTATGAAAAGGCTGAATATTAATACAGTAAGAACCTGCCACTATCCTGATGATCCTTTTTGGTATGAGCTTTGTGATGAGTACGGACTCTACGTGATTGACGAGGCAAATATAGAATCCCACGGTATGGGGTACAATCCCGAAAAAACCCTTGCAAACAGACCGGAGTGGGAAAAAGCACATTTGGACAGAATTTACAGTATGGTGGAAAGAGATAAAAATCATCCCTCTGTGATTATCTGGTCAATGGGTAATGAAGCTGGTAACGGTACAAATTTTGAAGAGGCTTATCTCTGGATTCACAGCCGTGATCCCTCAAGACCTGTACACTACGAAAGAGCCGGCCAGAGGTGGAATACTGATATTGTGTGCCCCATGTACTCAAGAATTTCTACTCTTGTCCGTTATGCTGAGGAGAAGCATGACAGGCCTCTTATTATGTGCGAATATGCTCATGCAATGGGAAACGCAATCGGCAATCTTGCCGAATACTGGGAAGCAATTGAGTCCTATGACCAGCTTCAGGGAGGCAGTATCTGGGACTGGGTTGATCAGGGAATCCTTCGGAAAGACAAGGCTGGAAGAAAATTTTATGCTTATGGCGGAGATTTTAAAGATGAGCCGAATTCAGGTAATTTCTGTATAAACGGAGTTGTGTTTCCGGACAGATCTCTGCCTCCGAAAGTCTGGGAGGTGAAAAAAATATACCAGAACATTTCTGTAAAACCTGATGATCCTGCAAAGGGAAGAATTCTTATCCGGAACAAAGCATTTTTTACAAATGTAAATGAATTTGACATTGTGTGGTCAGTTTCAGAAGACGGAAGAGTTATAGAGTCCGGCACTCTTGAAAATGTGGATGTTCCTCCTCAGGATGCGCGCTTTGTCAATCTCCCGGTTTCAAAAATAAAACCTCTGCCAGGCAGGGAGTACTGGTTAGATGTCTCGTTCCGCCTGAAACACGATACAAAGTGGGCGGAAAAAGGATGGGAAGTTGCATGGGATCAGATAAAAATAGATATTCCGGTTCCGGATGCTGAACCGCTCTCCTGCCGGGAAAATGAGAGCCTTAAAGTGTCGGAATCTCCGGAAGGGATTTTTGTCAGCGGCAGCAGGTTCAGTATAAAAATAGACAGAAAAACAGGATCAATAATTTCCTATGTTACAAACGGAAGAGATATCTTTTCATCTTCATCAGAAATAAAGGGGCCAGTACTTAACTGCTACAGAGCGCCTACTGATAACAACATGTACATGAAGAAGAGATGGATTGACGCGGGACTGAATGATCTTAAGTATTCTGCAGATACTTTGAAAGTGCTTAAGAAGGAACACGGAAGGGTAAAAATTTACGCTCATCAGACAGGTTCCGGAGCAGAAGAAAAGGGTTTTTTTGTAAAGCTGATTTATGAAATTTTCAAAGACGGCATTATTCATATAAAAAGCAGTGTAACACCGTTCGGAGAGCTTCCAATGCTTCCGAAACACGGAGTAATTATGGCTCTTGATAAAGAGTTTGAGCAGGTGGAGTGGTACGGAAGGGGACCGCAGGAGAATTATCCTGACAGAAAGCAGGGATCGAGAATTGGCATCTATAAATCAACAGTGACAGATATGTTTGTGCCATATGTAAGGCCTCAGGAGACGGGAAACAGAGAAGATGTACGCTGGGCTCTGTTATCTGACAAAAGAGGCAGAGGCGTAATGTTTGTTCCTGATAAGCCCATGTCCGTGACTGCATTACATTTTACTCCCGAAGATCTTGACAAGGCAGGGCATTTGAACGAGCTTATTCCGAGAAAGGAAATTTATCTGTGTCTTGATGCCCTGCAGCTGGGTCTGGGAAACGGGAGCTGCGGTCCGGGTGTAATTGATAAATACAGGATTTATCCTCAAAAGGTTGAGTTCGGATTTACGATTTTGCCGGTGAAAGACAGAAAAGATGTTTGTGATCTGGCAAACAAAGTAAGGATGAGGGTTCTTGCGGGGGAATCTTATTAAAATGAAGATGTAAGGGATGATAGGTGACGTTAAGGGGAAAATCTGTATTCTGTTTTACTTGCTTTTTTCCCGGAGGTCGTATAACTTTTAAAATTACAATGTATTTTAAAAGCTATTGTAAAATAGAAGTTTTTTATCAGTTTATCCATAAGGAGTAATTGGCATGTCCGTGTCAGAGGAGATTTTAAAAGAAGCATTAAATTTAACGCCTGAAAAGAGAGTGGAATTAATAGAAAAATTGCTTATCAGCTTAGATAATCCTGACAAAGAGCTTGACCTGTTATGGGCAAAAGAGGCGGAAGCGCGTATTGATGCATACGAGCAGGGAAAAATCAGGACTCTTGCAATTGAAGAAGTTCTTGAAAAATATAAGTGATCAATAACATGCGGATAAAATTTCTGGAAATTGCACAAATAGAACTTGATCAAGCTATAGAGTACTATAATCATAAATCTCCTGGCTTGGGAAATGATTTTTTAAATGAGGTTTTAAGCACATTAAACAGAATCGGTGAGTATCCTTATGCCTGGCACAAGTTATCAGAGCGTACAAGGAGGTGTCTTACAAAAAGGTTTCCCTATGGAATTATTTATTATATCCGGAATAAGGAGATATTAATTGTAGCGGTCGCTAATCTGCATCGGCGCCCCGGTTTTTGGAATGATAGAATTAAGCAGTAGAATCATCACTTTAACCATGACCGTTAAATTTTATTTGACCTGTTAATCATCTGCTTAATGTTGATTCCCAATGTATCAACTTCCTATACCTTCTATGTTGTAATTGGGAGGGAGTGTGAGAGAATTATATAATTTGTGAAGAGATGATATATTTAGATGATGTCTGTCAGGTGTAACAATAGTAATAATTGTTAATGAGGAGCGGATAGGGGAAAATGCAGTACAGACTAAAACTGCCATAAATAATTTTAATATTTAATATACGGAGGGGTGTTATGAGAAGGAAAGCGATCTTTATCTGTGGTTTAATTCTGTTACTAATCAGTCTTGTGCCTGTTCTGGCAGACGTAAAATTGAAAACTGAAGAAAAGGGCAGTCTTAAGATATTTTCCATGCAGAACAGTAAAATTGAATGCTATGTAATTTTAAAACAGGGTAAAATTGACAATCAAAGATTCTCTGTCAACAGTAAATGGGCGGCTGATTCAGGCAGGAATCCTGTCAGCATTACAAGCAGCGGTGATTTTAATATTGACATAATGTGGACAGGGTGGTCAGGCCCGGGCATGATAAATAACGGCGAGAATCCTGTTCTTCTTACAAAAAAAGATTTTGTGCTGCATTCCTTTGAAAAAAGAGACAAGGAAACAGGAGAAAAAGAATTTGTTCTTTTGTTCAGAGGTACAGGTAATCCCTTTTTATTAAAAATAGTATATTCACTTAAGCCAGGTGATTTTTTTGTAAGGCGAAGTGTAGCAGTAAGAGACACTGTTTTCGGATACCATTTTCTGCGCTGGATGTGGCCTGAAAATGGCACAATCAAAGGCGATATAAAAGTAATAAAATCAGGTGGATTCGGACAGCCTCTTGCTTTTCTCAAAGGTAACGGAGGCGGATTTATCGGCCTTGAATATCCTACTGCGGAAAACCACTTGAAAAAAGGATGCTCCGGTGTTTTTGTAAAGTGCGGACAGGAGTTCGGCCGGAAAATTACAGACAAGTGGGTCTCTTCCGAAACTGTAGTGTGGGGTTTAACTCCTGATAAGTATGTAAGAAACTGGTTTATGAAATATCTTGATGATGTCAGGGTTGCACCTTTAAGGCCCTATCTTTTGTACAATTCATGGTATGACGTACGTTCAAAAATATACACAAAGCGGCCTGAAGATGTGATGAATGAGAAGAATGTAATGCGTATAATAAAAGATTTTGAACGTGAGATGGTTAAAAAACGGGGGTTGAAATTAGATGCATTTGTTCTGGATGACGGCTGGGATGTTTACGAAAGCGACTGGCAGCTAAGAAAAGAGGAGTTCCCCAACGGATTAAAACCTCTGTCGGACGAACTGGCAAAGAATGGTACTGCTCTCGGGATATGGTTCGGGCCCACAGGCGGTTATTCGTACCGAAGAAAGAGAATTGACTGGATGAAAGCCCACGGTTACGAAACAGTAGGTGAGGACGGAAATGCATGGCACAGGGAGATGATGTGTCTTGCAGGCAGAAATTATAAAGCACTGTTCAAAAAACGGGTGACGGATTTTGTCAAAAACGACGGAATCGGATATTTTAAATGGGACGGAATTCAGTTTTCCTGTAATGAACCGGATCACGGCCATGCTGTGGGCATATATTCCAGAAGAGCTGTAATGGAGTCTGTTGCGGAAATGTGCAGAGCAGTGCGTTCTCTGCGTTCCGATATGTTCCTCAATATAACATCCGGAACATGGCTCAGCCCCTGGTGGCTGAAATATGCAAACATGATCTGGATGCAGGGAGGTGATTACGGATTTGCAAATGTGCCTTCAATCAGTAAAAGAGACGCTGCAATTACGTACAGAGATCTTGTTCTTTTTGAAGATTTCGGTTTGAATAAATTCTGGTTCCCTGTTTCCAATCTTATGACTCACGGCATTATAAAAGGACATCTTCAGAAACTGGGAGGAGAGGCGGAGCCCATTGACAAATTTACAGACAATGCAGTTCTCTACTTTGCAAGAGGCGTTACAATGTGGGAACTCTACATCTCTCCCAACCTTCTGACAGATGCAGAGTGGTCAGCAATAGGCAAATCAATTAAATGGGCAAAGGATCGTTTCCCGATTCTGCAGAATACAGTAATGTTCGGAGGCAATCCCAATAAGAGAGAGCCGTACGGTTATGCACATTTTAAGGGAAACAGGGGAATTATTGCGGTCAGAAATCCGGACGTATTCACAAAGAGCATAGATGTAACTCTTTCTCGGGAAACAGGGTTGGAAAAGAACGCAGCGGATCTGGTTGTTGAACAGGTCTATCCGTTCAGAAAGATTTTACCGGTTCTCTACTCTTCCGGTAAAACCCTGACAATGTCTCTTGACGGATATGAAACAGCAGTGTATGAAGTTTATCCGGTATCGTGTGCAAAAAGACCTCTTTTGGCAGGAGTGATTTTTGAGGATGTTCTTAAAGATGACGGAACATATGTGATAAAGATTCTTGAAACAGGAGATCAAATACGGCTTTTAAATCCGGAATTTGTTCCGGATAATACAGAGTATAAAACAGAGAGCAGACCCTCTCCCCTTATTGTCCGGTCTGCTGAAATAAAGGGAGACAGAAAGAATATTACAGTGGATTTCAATCTAAATGACTCTGCAATTAATGCAGAGCTTGCTCTTCTTTTTGAGTACGAGGGAGCTACAAGAAAAGATGAGTACAGAATCACTGTCACAAAAAACGGGCAGGCTGTTGAACCGGAACAGAGAAAACAGGGAGGTATGTACCAGTGGGTAAAGATTTCTGTAAGTCCGGGTACCAATAAAGTCTGCTACACACTTCAGGAAAAGGGTAATCTAAAAAATAGCAGAGTAAGCGCATGGATTATTACAAATATAAAACCTGAAGTGCAGGAGGTTGAGTTCAGTCCGTTAAAAAAGGTTGTTCTGACACCAATGCCGCCAAAGAGTATTGCATCAGGACTGATTAAAAAGACAGTGTGTGTCGGGAACATCAGTATCAAATAAACTATAATAAGAGAATTAAGATCGGAGTAAGAGGAATGACTTTACAATTTGTTGACTGGATATCCATTATTGTGTTTTTTATAATTTCTCTGGCAATAGGAGTAATTGTTTCAAAAAGAGCAGGTAAAAGCGCTGCTGAATTTTTTGCTTCAGGAAGAAGCATGCCGTGGTGGCTTCTCGGTGTATCAATGGTTGCAACAACATTTTCCGCTGATACTCCCAATCTTGTAACAGATATGGTAAGGCAGCACGGTGTTGCGGGCAACTGGATGTGGTGGGCCTTCCTTTTAACAGGTATGGTCACGGTTTTTATCTATTCAAAACTCTGGCGCAGGTCAAAGGTGCTTACGGATATTGAATTTTATGAACTCCGGTACAGCGGTAAAATGGCTGCTTTTTTAAGGGGCTTTCGGGCGCTATATCTCGGAGTATTTTTTAATGTGGTTATTATGGCTACTGTTATGCTTGCTGCTATTAAAATCGGAGGAGTTATTATGGGGGTTTCTCCGGTTAAAACAGTTCTTGTAATGTCTGTTATTGTTGTGACATACTCCTTAATGGGTGGGTTGAGAGGAGTGCTTATAACAGATTTTTTCCAGTTTATAATTGCAATGACAGGAGCGGTTCTCGCAGCAATAGTTGTTCTGAAACTTCCTCAGGTCGGCGGACTTTCAGGCTTGTTTTCCAATCCGAATGTCAGTTCAAAACTATCAATTCTGCCCGATTTTTCCGATACGACCCTTGTGATGACAGTATTTATCATACCCCTTGCAGTTCAGTGGTGGAGCGTCTGGTATCCCGGAGCAGAGCCTGGAGGAGGGGGATACATTGCACAAAGAATGCTTGCCGCAAAAAATGAGAGGCATGCAGTAGGAGCAACACTGTTTTTTAATATTGCTCATTATGCTCTGCGGCCCTGGCCGTGGATTATCGTAGCCCTTGCTTCAATTGTTGTTTTCCCAGACCTTGGCGCACTTCATCAGGCTTTTCCTCATGTTGCTGATAACATTGTAAGAAATGATCTTGCATACTCTGCTATGCTTACTTTCCTGCCTGCGGGCCTTCTCGGGCTTGTAATAGCATCTTTGATTGCAGCTGTGATGTCAACAATATCCACACATCTTAATTGGGGCGCATCATATGTTGTTAATGATTTTTATAAACGATTTGTGGTAAAGAATCCTTCGGAAAAACAGCTTGTTTTTATGGGCAGAATTTCAATTATTGTGCTTATGATTTTTGCAGCGTTTCTGGCTCTTTTTCTTCAGAACGCGCTTCAGGCATTTAACATTCTTCTGCAGATAGGAGCTGGCACCGGCCTTCTGTTTTTACTCCGCTGGTTCTGGTGGAGGATTAATGCGGCCAGCGAACTGGCAGCAATGGTTATATCTTTTCTTGTTGCGGTATATTTTGAATTTGTTCATGCGCATACAGGACTGGCGCCACTTCTCAGTTGGCAGAAACTGGTGATAGGTGTTGGTATAACAACAGTAGGATGGATGCTGGTTACATTTTTAACAAAGCCTGCAGATTTTTCTGTGCTTGTTGATTTCTGCAGAAAAATACATCCAGGAGGCCCGGGATGGAAAATTGTCATGGAGAAGGCTGAAAAGTCAGGTGTTGATTTGTCCGCATTCTCAGGAAAATGGGACGTACCTGCAGGACTTCTCGGAGTTTTCTTTGGAACTGTAATGGTGTACAGCATGCTGTTTTCAATTGGGTTCTGGCTGTACGGCAATGTAAGTGCAGCTTTATTAACAAGTTTAAGTGCTGTGGCAGCAGTGATATTTCTTTTACGTGTATGGAAAAGATTTGAAACAGATTAATTAAAGAATGGACAATATATGAAAAAAGCTATTTATTTCATCGTTTTTATGATTTATAGTGTTAGTTATTCAGGGACGCTTCAAAAAGAACTAAATCTCTCTGAATACGTCACAAAAGTACGCATAAGCGACAGTGTTCAGGTATCTCTTTATACTTCTTCAATGTTCAGAATAAGGACATCACATCTGCCCGGGGAAAATAAATTTCCTGAAAAATACGAGATTCCCTTTGTAATCGGGAAACTGGAGAATTGGGCACCCGTTGACTACTCAATCATTCACAAAAAAAACATTACAGAAATAACAACAGATAAACTGATAATTGTAACAGACAACTATAATTATGATTTTAAAGTATTAACCAAGGATCATAAAAAAATATATCCGTCTGAAGGGCCCATATACGGAATGTTCAGGGATGGATATACATTGTTTGATAATGCTTCAGCCTTTGGTCAGGAGAACAATAATTCCAGATTTTCCCACTGGTTTTATTCTCCTTTAACAAAAGATTATAAAAGTGTTTTTCTTAAAGATGATTTGATTGAAGATTTATACTTTATTTACGGGCCTGATTATCCAACGCTTTTTAAACAGTTTAATGAGCTTACAGGCCCTGAACCTATTCTTCCAAAAAAAGCATACGGATTTTTCCAGACCCAGCATCTTGCATGCTCCGGCTCACAGGAAAAGCTTCTGAAAGTTGCAAAAAAGTTCAGGGAAAAAGACATCCCCTGTGACAATCTTATTATAGATTTTGAGTGGGGAGACGGATGCGCGGGCAGCAGGGAAGTTAAGTGGGGGAATTTAGACTGGTCGTCAAATTATTTAAAGCCACTCTCTCCAAATCAGATGCTGGATTCACTTCATGCAATGCATTTTAATGTCATGCTGATTCATCACAGCGCTCCGGATTTTCCCGGAAGATTTGGTCAGGGATGGACAGAGCAGGTTTATCCGTGGGATACGTGGTGGTCAAAACTGAAAGAAAAATTAGAGTCCGGAATAGATGGAGTCTGGCAGGATACAAGAAGAAACGACATTACAGATGCGGCAATCTGGAAGGAGCTTGAGAAATTATCAGGAGGGAACAGGCCTCTTTTTATCGGCTGCAGGAAGATGCAGGCTGTAAATCCGTGGGATGAATACTTTTGCGCTTTTCCAATGAACAATATAATAGGGTCACGCAGATATCCCTTTGTATGGACAGGTGACTGCTCGTACTCATGGATGGAACTTGCCTGGCAGATAAAGGCAATTACCAATACTTTCGGATCCATGCAGGGAATCAGTTATATCTCTTCTGACGGATTTGCAGCAAACTGGAAGATTCAGGCAAGGTGGAATCAGTTTACTGCGCTCTCTGCTGTTGCACGATCGCATAATCCGAAACCGTGGACCAGTGATTTTAATACAGAGGGATTTATTGAGAAGATAAGAATAACAGGGAGGGATACAATAGAAATCAATAATAACAATGAAGAGGAATCAGGAACAATCCCTCTGCTTGAACAGAGTATAAGAAAACATCTAAAATTAAGATACAGGCTTCTGCCATACATCTACTCCACTGCTTTTGAAAATTATACAACAGGGATGCCTATATGCAGACCCATGCTTCTCGCATTCCCAAAAGATTACAAATGCAGCGGGGATCAGTGGCCCTATCAATACATGCTTGGGAAGTATATTTTGATTGCTCCTGTTTACGGTGATTTTAACACAATGGAAATTTATCTGCCTAAAGGGAGTAAGTGGATAGATTTTTGGGATAGTGAAAAATATAAGGGAGGTCAAATTCTCAGATATGATACAAGGGATATAACCAAATTACCGATGTTTATTAAAGGAGGCGCAATTATTCCAAAGGTAAGTGACAGGAACTGGATTGATCCTGATTTTACAGAAGATCAGTACACAATTGATGTTTATCCGGATAAAGAATCAAAGTTCCTGATGTATTTTGATGACGGGAAAACAGAGAAATATAAAAGCGGTGAATACAGTACAATTTTGTTAGAGTGCTTTAAATCCGGCAGAGAGATAAAATTTGTTGTCAATAAAATGAGTGGCAAATTTAACGGAGTGCCGGATAAACTTCAATTCAGACTTAATTTTAAAGATGTGGACAGACCTGAATCTGTAGAAATAAACAGTAAAAGTATCGATATTAATTCAGGCAGCAGTGACAATTATCAATGTACTTATAATCACAAAAAAAGATCTTTGCAAATAAAAATTCTTGCAAAAGTAGTGGATTCGAATGTAATTTTAATAGGGTTTAATAAGAAGAGTGATTGATGTGAAAAAAAGGGAAAAAATATATTTTGCAGCAGTATTGTTAGTTCTGTATTTTATGCAAATTTCTGTTTTTTGTCAGCAGGAAGATATTAAAGACAGCGGGCAAAGAGAAACTTTAAAGAAAATAATCCGGCTGAATTCAAAATCGGAATTTAATACGAAAAATTCTCCGAGAGAAGCTATAAGCTATGCAAAAGAAGCTTTAGTGTTGTCACAAACTATAAACAATGAATTTTATAAAGGATATTCTCTTTTAAATATCGGCACTGCTTACAGATATGTTCAGGCTCTTGACGTTTCAATGGAGTATCTTTTAAGAGCATTAAAAATATTTACAGAACTTGGTAATAAAAATTACATTGCAAAGACTTATACAAAAATAGGAATGGTTTATTTTGGCCTGGGATATATTGACAAATCACTGGATTACTATAAAAGAGCTTTGGATATTTTCCAAAATACAGGTGACAGTCTCGGAGTCAGCAGTTCATTAAACGGAATAGGCCTTGTTTATAATTCAAAACGTGATTTTAAAAAAGCATTGAAATTTTTAAACAGAGCCTTTTCAATAGAAGAGGAGATGGGAAACAGTAAAGGATTATCAAGGGTTTGTGATAATCTGGGGATTATTTATAATGATATGGGAAATTATCAAGATGCTTTGCCACTTTTTCAAAGAGCATTAACATTAAACAGAAAAGCTGAGGATAAATGGGGAGAGGTTGAAGTTTTAAACAATCTCGGTAATTTATATACAAAGTTAAATAATTATGATAAAGCTGTAAAAATGCTTAACCAAAGCAGAAAACTGGCAATGGACATCCAGGATAGAAATCTGCTCCTTGATAATTATGAGTACACTTCAAGCCTTTATGAGGCGCTTGGCAGATACAGGGAAGCATTAAAATACAGGAAACTGCATCATTCAATGTACAGAATTGTCTCTTCAGATAAAAAGAAGGATAACATTGCAGAGCTGCAGGTATTGTTTGCAACAGAAAAAAAGGATAATGAAATAAAGCTCCTCCAATCGGAAAAAGACATAAAGAATGCAACAATCAAGGCACAAAGATTCTGGCTGCTTTTCATTATCTCTGTTATGGTTTTAGTGCTGTTTATTTCTGTTTTTATAATTATTCATATAAAACATAAGATGGATACATACAAGCTTCTTGCAAGAAAAAATCTTAAAATTGTTGATTATGAAAGATATATTGAAAAAGGTGACAGTAAAGCTTTGATGTCTATGAGAAGGGCTCACATAATAGAAACAAGGGACCAGGTTGTTGATAATGAAATAAAATATTCAGGCTCATCCTTAACAAGAGAACAGAAGCAAAGTATTTTTAATGATCTTATTCAAATAATAGAGGATAAAAAATACTATCTTAATCATGACGCATCTCTTTCGGATGTGTCTGAAAAGCTGGGTATTAACAGATCGTACATTTCTCAGGTAATAAACGAAGAGTTCGGCAAGTCATTTAGCAATTTAATAAATGAATACAGAGTTGCTGAAGCAAGAAGGCTTCTCGCAGAGGATTCAGAAAGAGTTTTTACGATTGCTTCTGTGGCAAGTTCAGTAGGATTCAACTCTGTAAATGTTTTTAACAAAGCTTTTAAGAAATATACGGGAATAACGCCTTCCTTTTTTGTTAATTCTGTTCAAAAGACAGAATTGCAGACATCTTAAGCTACTGCGCAATATTTTATTAATACTGTAAGATTGATAAATCTGCCAATGTAAACTATTGATGTTAACGGCCAGTATTGTTTTATTTATATAATTGAAAAAATGCGTAATCTGTTTATTGTTCAGCTTAAGGAAAAGTTTAATCACAAGAAGAAATATTTATTTATTAAATGCAATGCAATCGTTAGCGGTAACGTTTTAATTTGTTTGCGGAATTATTTCTATGCCTAATTTAATAAGAAAAGAAATTTCTGGAAGGAGGTGGTCAGGCTTAAATAAAGAGAAGGGAGAAGCTTTTATCAGAATGGGTAGAAGCTGTAATTGATTATAAGAGTTTGAACTTGTAAGGAGGTTAAGTTATGAGAAAGGCAGGAATGTTGTTTCTTGTCATTTTGCTCCCTGTGCTGCTTTATGCACAGTCCGGTACAATAGAAGGTATTGTAACGGATATGGATGGGAATCCTCTTGTGGGAGCAAATGTAATTGTGGAGGGGACACGTTTTGGCGGTGCTGCTGATTTGGAAGGCCGTTACACAATTACTGCAAAGCCCGGTACATATACAATTAAAGCAATGTATATGGGGTACAAGACAGGTTTAAGAGAGGGTGTTGTTGTTAAAGAAGGACAGACAACAAAACTTGATTTTGCCCTTGAACTTAAAATTATTGCAGGGCATGAAGTTGTTGTTATTGGGTATGGTGTACAGCAGAAAAAGGATCTCACAGGTGCTGCTTCCACAGTAAGAGTTGATGATGTTCAGAAGATTGCCACAACTCAGGTTTCAACTGCAATTCAGGGAAGAGCAGCAGGTGTTGATGTGTCTTTAACAAGCGGTGCGCCGGGGACAGAAGCTGCAATAAAGATCAGAGGTGCGGGAACTCTTGGAAATACTTATCCTCTGGTTATTGTTGACGGAGTACCTTCTGATATCAGTTCTGTAAATCCTCAGGACATTGCTTCAATTGACGTTCTTAAAGATGCCTCTGCAGCAGCTATTTACGGTTCAAGAGCAGGTAACGGTGTTTTGATAATAACTACTAAAAGAGGCGAATCAGGGCCGGTAAATGTAAAGTTCAGTTCAACTGTGACAATGCAGTCTCTTGCTAAAAAATTCCCGCTTGTTACTAATACTGACGATTATCTTAAAATTGTAAAGATGGCAGCAGATAATGCAGGAGAAGACTATCCTGAATTTGTATCCATGTATGAGCAGGATAAATCACAGTTTTCAGAGGGAACAGACTGGCAGGATGCCTATTTCAGAAACGCTCTGATGAAGAATTACAATCTGTCCATAGGCGGCGGATCCAAGAATTCAAATTTCACTGTTTCAGGAAACTATTCTCACCAGGATGGTATTGTTGTTACTACTTATAACGAAAGAATGGGATTAAGAATCAATTCCGACTTTACAAAAGGAAGAATTAAGGTTGGAGAGTCGTTCTCCATAAACAGATTCACCGGAAAAAGCAGGTACGATGTTCGCTACAATTTCTTCTATTTAAGCGGGCTGTCTCCAATGATTCCGGTTCATAATCCTGATAATCCTACAGGGTGGAGCGGTTCAAGCTCTCTTATCGGGTTTTACAGAGAAGCAAAGAATATTGTGGCAAATCAGAACATAAGAGACAATAAGTATGATAACATCAGTGTGCTGGCTTCAGCTTATCTTGAGTACAGACCTGTAAAGGGAATGGTTTATACAGCAAGATTGAGCCAGAATATTTACAATAATTATAATTTTGCTTTTAATCCCAGGTTCGCTCTGGCAAATATTGACAGAAATGATAAAACAAACATGAGTGAAGAAAGAAACCGCACCTACCATACTATTATGGATCATACATTGAACTACAATGTTGAATTAAAAAAACATAAAATTGAGGCTATGGCAGGTTATTCTCAGGAAGTGTCTTCATTCAGAAGTACCGGTGGATATGTTGCAAATTTCCCCGATGATGATCTGAGAGTTCTTGATGCAGGTAATGAGAGTGACAATGCATTTGGATATGCAAACGAATGGCACTACAGATCATACTTTGGAAGAGTAAATTATTCTTTTGACGATAAATATCTTTTCCAGGCAAATATCCGTCGTGACGGTTCTTCAAGATTCAGTGAAGAACACAGGTGGGGTAATTTCCCCTCTGTTTCAGCTGCATGGCGTTTAAGCAAAGAGCCGTTTTTCAAACTTCCGTATGTAAATGATTTTAAAGTGCGCGCATCTTACGGCGAACTTGGAATGCAGGAATTTAATGATTATATGTATTATGCATCAATTGCTTCTGATAACAATCGTGACCTGAACTATCCCTTTGGTCCCGGTAAAGAACAGGCGATTCATATTGGTGCAAGAGCAACTGCATTCCCATCAGTAGGCCTGAAATGGGAAGCGTCTAAACAGACAAACATCGGATTTGATCTTTCTATGCTGGAAAACAAGATGACAATGGAATTTGATTACTACATCAAGAATAATACTGATGTTCTGTATGATCCTCCGATTCCACTTTCAACCGGATCGTCTTCAAATCCGACAATTAATGCAGCTAATATTGAGAACAAAGGAATTGAAGTTGCTTTTAATTACAGAGAAATGGTAAAGCCGTTTAAGTATGAAATAAACTTTACAGCAATGACGAATAGCAACAAGGTTACCCGCCTGGGCCGTCAGGGAACAGAAGTAATTTGGGGCGGTAATGTTTACTGGGCATTTGATGCTACAACCCGCAGCACTGTGGGCATGCCTATTGCACCGTTCTATCTTTATAAAACAGACGGAATATTCAAAAGCCAGCAGGAAGTTGATGATTATCTTGCAGCAGGCGGTGCATATTTTAATGGTATTACACCAGGCCCGGGAGATGTTAAGTATGTGGACACAAACGGAGACGGTGTAATAAACGGCGATGATAAAGTTTACTTTGGTACTGGACAGCCAGGCGCTACATTTGGCTTAAACATCAATTTCTCCTATAAACGTTTTGATTTTAATATGTTTCTGTATGCTGTAACAGATAAACAGATGATCAACGGCGGAAAATGGTTAACATACTGGACACAGCATAATCCTGGTAATTATCACACAGACCTCCTTGATGCATGGTCAGAAGATAATCCGAATTCTGATATTCCCAGAGTTATACAGGGAGATGCAAGAAACACTCAGGCTTCGGATCTGTGGCTTGAAGATGCAGACTATCTGCGGCTGCGCCATATAGAGGTTGGTTATACTTTCCCTGCTCCTCTGATTTACGGTTATGGTATCCAGTCCATGAGAATATTTATAGCAGGAGAAAATCTGCTTACTTTGACAGGGTATACAGGATATGATCCTTCAATTGATTACGGTGCTCTTTTCAGCCGCGGTGTTGACAGATCACCTTACCCTGTTGCAAGACAGATAGTTACAGGCATACAGATAGGCCTTTAAAATCATAAGGAGAATGAATTATGAGAACCAAGAAATATATTGTTCTGCTTTCTGTTATTCTCCTCGGTATCTTAATGTCCGCTTGTGAGAAAGACTTTCTTACACTGCAGAATCCTAATCAGATGACAGTGGAAAGTTTTTGGCGGAATGCCGGGGATGTGGAAAGTGCTTTAACTGCTACTTATGCACTTCTGCAGCATCAGTGGTGGGATGAATACTGGGCACCCGGAGAAATGTTTATGTCCTTAGAGGTGATGAGTGATCTTACAAATGCAGATATTTTTTATCCCATTAAGGGTCATAAAGAGTATTCTGCCACACCAACAATGTACACGGTTTATTACTTCTGGCAGGAAGACTACAAGATGATTTTTGCGGCAAATCAGGTAATTGAGAACACTCCGAATATTGAGAGTCTGACTGATGACCAGAAGAATACTTATATTGCAGAGGCAAAGTTTTTAAGAGCCTATGCTTATTTTCAACTGTTAAATCTTTACGGTAATATTGTTCTTGTTACAGAAGTACCAAAAACTCCGGAAGATTTTTACAAAGCTCAATCCACTCCGGAAGAAGTTTATGCCCAGATTGAAGAGGATCTCAAGTTTGCAAAAGATCATCTTCCTGCACAGTGGCCAGATTCATGGTTAGGCAGAGCAACAAAAGGTGCGGCAACTGCTTATCTTGGAAAGGTTTATCTTTTTCAGGAAAAATGGGCACAGGCTGAAACAGAGTTCAAAGCTGTGACAAATATGGGTTATGCGCTTGTTGATGATATGTATTCACTTTTTACAGGTAAAAATGAATACAGTTCCGAATCAATCTTTGAAATCAATTTTACTGCTGACAGATCAGGTGGAAGAATTGAATCACAGTCACTTGTACCAAATTATGGTGACTGGCTTGGATTGTGGCCTACAGATCATCTGAAAGACCTGTTTATGGCAGACACAACAGCAGACGGAAAACCCAGCAAAAGAGTATATGCATCTATTGTTTTTGATGATCCAAACTCAGATGTCTGGTATTTTAATGGTAAAACATTTGAAGAGTACTACGGGCCTGATGAAACCAAGATTTTTTACAAAAAGTATAACTATTACAACTCTGCAGAAGATGCATATGAGTTTTACAGTGTAGGTATAAACTATATTGTTATGAGATATGCTGATGTTCTTCTTATGCTTGCAGAGGCTCTTAATGAGCAGGGTAAAACTGCAGAAGCAGTTCCCTACGTCAATCAGGTAAGAGCAAGAGCAGGTTCAGTACCGATTGATGCAGGTATTTCTCAGAGTGATTTAAGACACCACATAAGGGAGGTAGAGAGGCCTCTTGAACTGTGTAATGAAACAGGCCGGTTTTTTGACCTTGTACGCTGGTATAAGAGTTCAAGTGTACAGGCCGCGCTGCAGGCAAACAATGCACCTTACTGGGATAAATTTGATGATGGTGTAGATGAGATCTGGCCTATTCCGGATGATGAAATTCAGGCAAATCCGCAGGTTGTACAAAATCCAGGCTATTAGTACTCCTTTCTCTCATCCAAATTATACAATGGGGTGTGCTTTTTAGTG
>Ga0190359_1000509_pt1 | contig 26110 bp, 27 predicted proteins | sample 48721823_MG_FD_161269 | JGI IMG/M metagenome (GOLD analysis project Ga0190359, IMG submission 161269) | Hydrothermal vent microbial mat bacterial communities from Southern Trench, Guaymas Basin, Mexico - 4872-18-2-3_MG | ecosystem: Environmental > Aquatic > Marine > Hydrothermal vents >... | reverse complement strand
CTCAGAACAACCGGACTTCCTTTATTTGGATTATCCCAATCAGAAACTGAAGATTGATCTACACCTAATGTTTGAAAGACTTTTACAGCTCTAACACCATTCAATCCCATTATTATGCTTCTAACATTTGCTAAAGTAAATGTTCTCCTTCTAGCTGCTAATAATCTATCTCTATAATCGCTATCAGATTCTTGTGCCGCTCCTCCGGTTATCTCTTCCGAATTATCGCATATTAATGTTGGAAAGTCTAAACAAGTGGTTACTGTATTTTTACTTGCGTTAGAATCTACCCCAGCTTCTGAGGATGTAACTTCTATTCTTTTAGTTACATTTCCGCTAACGTATACATAATAAACTTCATTTTTTATTATTACATCTGAGGAGTTTTCCTTCCATTGAATATTGTTTTTATAAGTTGTATCAAAAACCCAATAAGAAGAGGAAATTTCAGATAAGTTGCTATCTAATATTTTATCTACGTTTTCTACAGAAACTATGGACGAGGGAAAATAATCGTCAGATTCTCCTGTTTTAGTTTTAGTCATTGTTATTATTCTCGGTATTGAATCATCCTCATCACTTGTATAAGTGTTGGTAGAAGAGGCAAATCTAGTTCCAGCGGGAATTGAAAAATCCGAATCCGTTATCTTATAAGTTACATCTACATATCCCTCTGCTCTTGTTTCTCCTTTCCTAGTAATCCCGCATTCTATACCCCATTTGTCCAAAAAAGCACCCTGGGCGTCCGAAATTGACATTTGCTCTGTGGCTACTTCCAAGAGGTTTTCGATCTCCATTCTTTCTATTAATTGGAGCTTCATCCACTGCCATTGTATATCCGAGATTGAATTATTTATTACATCGAATAAATCTTTATAGAGTTCCTCTTTTTCTTCTAATATTTCTGATTCTTTTTTTTTAGTATAACCGTATTCATCAAAAGGCATTATAAATCACTTTTTCTTATATTAGTGTGAAATCTATTGCAGTTGCTTCTCCTAATACAGATATGAGTTCTACATTTACTACCATCGTATTTCCATCTTTTTGGGCTTTTACGTATGTTACCTTTGAAATTAGTTTTTCTAAGGAGGGATCTAACGCTTGAACGACCAATGATTCTATGAACATTTCGGAATTTAAAGTTCCGGATTCTCTAATTGCGGTTCTTAGATCGAAGCCGTATAAAGGATTCATTATTTCTGAACTGGGTTCGCAGTGGAATATTCCGTCGATTATTTGTCTAAACCCTCTAGAATCGCTGACGTATACTACGTTATTTTTTTCGTCTAAATAAGGATCGCCGGAATCTAAATCGATTAATATGGATGTCATTTTTAAATCACTATTATGTTTCTTTTATGAACACAAGCATAAAAATATTTCCGATATATGTTCATGTGAAGTAATTAATTTTTTTATTATCCATCATCTCTTTTTTCACTATTTCCTTGTGTTTTTTGATTTTCTCGTCATTTGCTTCAAAGAGTATTCTTTTGGTTTTTTTAACCAGCTCAAACAACGCATCTTTCATCTCGACCATTTTTTCAACTATATCTATTAGGATTTTTTCGTCTTGGGCTATTTTTCTGAGCCAGTATAAATTTGCTTTCTTAAAGTTTTGCATACATTTACCTTGTTCTTCTCTGGTACAAGTGCTACAATCTAAATTACAATTGAATATATCTTTTATACTATCTTCGATTAATTCCATCATGTCGTATTCTTCTAGGATGTTATCTCGTAGTTCGGTTATTTTTTTCATTAATTTAAGTTGTTCTTCTTCTGTTTTTTCATCTTTTTTGAATTTCATTTGGCTTTGTTTTAAAATTAGTATTCGATCATTTTATTATTAGATACGTTTTCTTCTTCTCTTTTATCAATTTGTTTTTGGTATTCTATTTCATTGATGAATTGATTAATTGGTATTCCTTTATCTCCTTCTATAAGTTTCCTCTGATAATTTTCATTCAAAACTGGTTTCTCTTCCAAATGATCTATTGCCAGCCATGTTCCAGTTTTGATTCCAGTCATCCTTTCTTTATGTTCATAAATTACCTGTTTTTGTAAAAACCATTTCCAATAATCTGGTTCTTCTTGTTGGTATTGTTCATTAGTAGGCGGTTTTCCATCATTTAATTCAATAAGTTTTAATCGACATGCTTCAAATCCCCTCACCATCATTGCCTTATTTACGAGAGATACTTCTAACAAATCTAATTCTCTTTCCAAATCTCTTGTATGAATATCAGCAAAAGTTGTTTTACCATCCCCATCTTCTATGTAAATTTCCTGATTTCCCATTTGGGAATATTTTTGGATCAATCTTTCTAAGCGTTCTTTTTCCAATAACATTCTCCGCAATTCCGAAAGAGCGAGAACGTATTGCCTCATTAGGAAATGGAAATTATGTGCGATAAAGTTTCCTTCTTTTTTCACAGTAAATTTTTCTATGTCGAAATCGGACTTGAGTTGTCCCATCTCCATAAATTGTTCTTTCAGTTCATTGAACTTCTCATTTTGGGATTCATATGTTTTGAATCCATATTTCTCTAAAAAATCTTTTATTTTCATGTTTTTACTCCTTTTATTTTTTCGTCATACCACTTTTCTATAAATGTTTCTTTTTCAACCGAGGACATTAGATTTTCATTAATACCATCTATATCTGTTTTTGTAATATTTAAGTTTGATACATATTCTTTTAAATCATCCAAAGTTAATTCAATCAAGGTAGAATTTGGATCTTGTAGGTTAGTTTTAGGTACATAATATGGTGCATCATCATCTATTATGCCAACGTATTCATCTCCTTTGTTAAAATATCCACCATCAATTATCCAATATGGTACTATTAAATTTCCTTTATCGTTTTTCCACATTTTATATCTAACAATCCTTTTTGTCATTTTTATCTTCCTCCTCTATCACTATCCTCCCTAGCTAATGTCAAATCTCCTTTGTCCGCTGCATTCCCAGTAGTAGTGGTCACATTTATATAATCGATTTCATTTATCGAATTACCACTATTATTCTCTCCTCCACAAAAAAATCCATATGTACTTCCATATGTATCCCCTAGTTTTCTTTTGACAGCTGTTAAATCTCCTTTATCAGCAGCATTTCCAGTAGTAGTGGTCACATTTATATACTCTATTACGTTTACACGTACAGTTGTATACCCACCTCCGCAAAATCCATAGGTTGTTCCAGAAACACCGCCTTGTTCGTTTACAGATTGTATTAAATCTCCTTTATCGCCAGCATTTCCAGAAGTGGTAGTCATATTTATGTAATCGATTTCATTTATAGCAGCACTAATATATCCACCCATAAAAAATCCATATGTAGATCCTTGAACACCACAAAAATTTCTTTTTGCTTTTGTTAGATCTCCTTTATCGATAGCATTTCCACTCGTATTAGCTAATGTAACGTAGTCTATCGTATTTGTTATATCAGAAGCAGTTCTTCCACCACCAAAAAACCCATATGTCGATCCACTAACTCCAGCAAAGAATCTTCTTGCTACTGTTAAATCATCACGGTCTATTGCGTTTCCACTCAAGATTGTTATATCAAAATAATTCATTGTATTGACTACAGAACTAGTATAACCTCCCCCTGTAATATGATATTGAGAACCACAAGCTCCAGCCAATTGCCTAACCGATATTGTCAAATCTCCTCTATCTACAGCATTACCAGATGTAGTAGTCACATTTATGTAATCTATAATATTTTTATTAACTGAAGAACTATCATTACCACCACATATGAATCCATAATTTGATGGGTAAACCTGAGACAATATGAATTTCCATTTTATTCCATTTTCATCTATCATCAATATATCGTTATTGCTATCGATATATATTTTTCCGGTATTAGCTTCATTTGAAGGATCTGAAGCCTGTTCATTTAAGGTGATATAGCTCACATTATCAATATCATTGTTTGCTAAATCTAATTTTTCTGTGAGTTGAACTTGTGAGCCAGTAATTTTTATTACATCATCACCATTTCGTACTCCGAGATATAATGCTGTATGCCCATATGTTTTTAAAATATTACTACCAGTATCCCAATACAACCCAATATTATGTAATGTACCAGAATCATATCCTGTGGAACTCACTCTTAACAACCAATGAGAGTAATCCCTAGAATATAATGTTCCCACTTTTTCCAAATCATATTCCTGGCAATCTAAATCCGCTCCAAGTTGTGGGGATGTATCCTCTACGACATTTTCCAAAGGTTGTGCAGACATTCCACCCAAATATCCCCATTGTGCCGAACTTATAGTTGTTGTTCCGATATTTTCTAACTGCTGGATCTCGGCGGTGACCAAATTTTTCAGCTCATCCGGGAATCCGTCCACATCACTTTTTAATGCTGAAACATCCACACCGTCTACTGTTCCAGATACGGTAATGTTGTTGCTAACATCCAAATCAATAGTATAAATGTTTTTAATCCTATCACTCGATGTTCCGAAATCATATTTATTATTCTCATTAGGTTTGAATACCCCATCAGAAAGCATCCTCCACCTATCCAAACCACCACTCCTAAATATTATCTGATCAGATGGTATTAGTCTAATATCATCTGTCGAATAAATATCGACGTCGTTACTTCCTCCTTGTCCTCCTTTTATTTCTAATTTATCGTCATTTTTTATTAAAGGAACATTATTTATAGAATTTCCAGCCATATCCAAATCTTGTGTGGCGGTATGATTACCCAAATTATCACCACCAGCTGTCGGATCTCCCCAACTAGGAGCTGTTGATGGGCCATTTGATTTTAAGAACTGATCTGCAGTTCCAAGTGCCAATTCTTGTATGTTCCCCGAACCATCCGAATAAAATATCTTATGAGTACCGGCAGAATGATCTGACGTAGACGTAATCGTATGACTCCTATCATGTGCTTTACTAACGGCATTTGAAACCTCTGAATCTGTGTTTGTCGCCTCTATTGGAAGACCGTTCGCATCAGCTTTCAACATTTTACCCGCTGTCGCCGAAGACGTATGATCGGAAGCAGATGTAATCGAATGACTCCTATTGTGGTGATCGTTCTCTCCTATATTTTGTAATGAAGAATGATCTCTCGTCGGAATATCCGTTAAATTATTTATATGTGCATTTACATCAGCAGCATGTGCTGAAACATCAACTCCATCAACATTGCCTACATTTGTTATTGCGTTTGTTCCCATATCAAGATTGCCGCTCATTGCACGAGTTCCATCCACAAGAAGATATTGAGTGTGATCATCGTCTCCTAAACCAGCTAAACCACCATGATCCGTCGCTGGAGCAAATTCCACACCAGTTTCAAACGGAATAATTATATCGTAAAAACTCGAAGAATTTTTTTGTATTATGATTTTAGCAATTAGCATTCCGATTTCGGTAATGTACACCGGAAGACTATTGGGAGATAAGACTGCCAGTGCCTCTGCGAGCTTGTAATCTCCTTGTCCATACACGACATAGACCGTCCCATCCTCGAGCATGTAGACCCAATGTACGCCATACCTATTAGCTGTTAGTGTTGCCAGCGTTCCAGAACCATCATCATACTGTGTGTTATTAATCTGTGTTTGCCCCGTAACTTTCGTCCATCCACCTCCACCATCCCTATATAGATAAATGAACTCATCCGTTCCCGAGCTATCAAATGCCTCTGTTGTATAACGATTTAATCCGTAATAAAAAACACCAGCTGTAATCGCAATGTTTCTGGTACCAGTTTCAGATGTTATCATTCCGGAGCTCCTATCGAAGCCGTAAACCTCTGTTAATCTTCTACATACATTAAGAGAAATCTCTGTGGTAGTTATACAAGTATTCATTATGTTGAGTGTAGTGCCTTCACGATACACTCTCCCAATGCACATTTTTGTTCTATGATCTAAACCCGAAAAGTTTGTTGTAGCCGAAATGATCGGACTTCCGCCATTATAATCAATGTAAATATAATTAAGAGAATCATCTGTAAGGGAGACGGATGAATCTTCAGCCCAATCAAAGAAATATGATGGAGCAGCCTCAGTATTGGCTGATTTTATGATTCCTTTTCCCGCAGCCACCGTTATCGTTCCATCTCCATTATCAGTAATGGTTCCTCCGGTTATTACTGCCGCAGATTCTACAACATTAAACCAATCATCCAAATCTTTATAAGAGGCACCGCTTAAATGATTCATGCAGTCAATAATATTATTAGAATTGAGATCTAAATCGCCATTAAGATTTAATCCTCCAAAAGTAGGAGATTGTGTAGTCTCCAAAGCTTGATCTAATGAGCCTAAATACCCCCATTGAGCTGAAGATATGGTAGTAGTATCTATGTTTTCCAGCTGTTGTATTTCTATATTCGTTAGATTTTTTAACTCATCTGGAAACCCGTCAACATCTGTTTTTAGAGCTGAAACATCCACACCGTCTACAGTTCCAGATACTGTGATGTCTCCATTTATGGTTAATCCATCAAAAGTTGGCGAATCTGTAGTAGTCAAAGATTGATCCAAAGAACCTAAATACCCCCATTGTGTAGACGAAATTGTAGTGGTATCTATGTTTTCTAATTGTTGGATCTCAGCTGCGACTAAATTTTTTAACTCGTCTGGAAAACCATCCACATCTGTCTTTAATGCTGAAACATCCACACCATCCACATTACCAGAAATAGTGATATCTCCATTTACTGTTAAACCTCCAAAAGTAGGAGAATCACTCGTAGTTATAGATTGATCTAATGTTCCGAGATACCCCCACTGAGTAGAGCTTATTGTAGTAGTTCCTATGTTTTCTAACTGCTGGATTTCTGCAGTAGCTAAGTTCTTAAGCTCATCTGGAAACCCATCCACATCGGTTTTCAATGCAGAAACGTCTACACCATCTACTTCATCTACATTTATTATCGAAAAATTAGACATATCGAGATCTTGTGTGGCTTTATGATTCCCAAGATCATCTCCTCCTCCACCACCAGCACCAGAAAACATATTGTACCATTCACCGGAGGCTTCATGCCAGCCAAATATCCCCGAAGATCTAAAACTCAACCTATAATTATCGTATAATCCAACTTCGAACCTTTCCTCTGGAGAGGCTTTAGTACCGCTATTCCCAAACCAGAAAAACGGATCCTTTTCGGCGATATCACTCCATTTTCTATTTTCAAAATCTCCCGTTGGGAATCCGTCAATATCTACATAAGCCCAAATGCTCGGATTGTCGTCATCCGCATATTCTGAACCGCCTTTAACATACCAACTCATTTTTAATCAGCCTTCGTTTTTGTTGTATTATCCGTACAAGGTTGGGTTTCTAACGTCGTTTGTTGAGATGTAACACCTGGAGGTCCTGTAATAAGAGGACCATTCGGTACCGGATGAATATGTGGGAATCCATGTTTATGAAATGCGTGAGCCAATGCCTTTGCTCCACCAGCTATATTAACTGCACTGGCACTAGCTCCGATGTTTACAGTACCGCTCGTATTCACATCAATCGTTCCGCTCTGGTTTATTTTTATGATCGTATTATTATCTTTCTGCAATATTAGATTTTTATTGGAATCTATTTTTAAATAACAACCATTACTTTGTTGAACTGTCATGTTTTTGTTAGAATCTATTTCCAAAAAACAACCATCACTTTCTTGTAAAGTGATGTTCTTTTCAGAATCTATTTTTAAATAACAACCATTACTTTGCTGGATTGTCATGTTCTTTTCAGAATCAATCTCTAAGAAACACTCTTTACTTTGGTTTATTTTTATCTTGCCGTTTTCGTCCATCACAATATATGATTTCTCTTCATCTTCTTCTGGAATCGACTCGGAATCGGTTTCCAGCAATTGTAAATAAAACTTTCCTCCCTTCTTCTTATAAATGCAGAATCCATCCGGGAGCTGGAACCTAAAATCATCCTTATCCTTATTAGGTATCGAAAAAGAATCCTCGGAGTTGCCGAAAACAAAGGGTCCGATCACTGGAGATTCTTCTTTTCCATAAGGCTGGAAAACGATGCAATTAGGAGGTAATTTATCATCTTCTAACTGCAAGGAGGGAAATAATACACCCGCTTTATAATCCAAGTAAGGTGTTGATCTATCGACGTTTTCTTTAACATATAATAATGAATAATTTGGTGTATCTTTTCTATCTATTTTAATTTCATTTGGAGTGTTTATCTTATATAAATCCTTATTTTTTTGAACAGAAACTAAATCTACATGTTTCTTTTCTCCTTCATCTTTTAGAATACTACCCATTAAAATGTAATGAGAGGAACTCAAATCTCTTGAAAACAATTTAGAAGCCATTGTTCTTTCATATTCGCCTTCTAACGTTCTCAAATAATTTTCCTTATTTAGTGTTCCTATTCCTATTCTAGAAAAGCAGCCTTTCGAAATTCCACCGCTAGCTCCAACAGAGTGTTTTGCCCAGACACACCTCCAAATCTCATCAATATGAGACATTACATCCATAGGTCTGGTCATTCCTACATATTTTCTAAACCAAGCAGAATCAGCCACATTATCCGTTTCTAGATCGAATTTCCTTGTCGAATTCATCTTTTTAAAGGCTTTTATTTCTTTACCGATGTATAAGGTGTTATCTCTTACGAACCATTCAAACTTGTTTTGATCGGCTATGTAAGAAATGAAATCATAAACAGACCATTCTCTATTAAATGATAAAGTTCTATATTCAAAGTTTCTCAATTCTTTTTCATACGGAACTTCGACATAAACTACGTTTCTTAGTATCCCGTTATCTACTAAAACTTCTGTAAGTACTTCTTTAGCTGTTCTATTTTCCTTGTAATTAAGAGAAGTTATCTCATAATCGACCAACAATGTTTGTAATATCGCCGTTTCCAATGAGATGCCGTATAATACATACTTTCCTTCATTAGGATCATAAGTAACATCTATTGCTTTATATATCCTTCTCCAAAAGGGCAAACTCGTATTCTTATTAGCATGAAGCTCCAATTCAATGTTGACAGCACTAAAATCATATAGCTCTATGTTCTTATGTATGTACCACAACATGTAATCATCTATTCCATACATTCCGCTGAACACAATTATTTCATCTTCTTGTCTATCTCCTATATGTTTATAGTTCCCGATAAATTGGTATGTATTTCTATAATCCTTAACATCGAAAAACCTAATTGTCCATCCAGCGTTAGTCAATGCTAAACAGCTCCTCCTTTTCTTCTATTGTTAGATTAATTAGATCATTGCTGTTTTTTATCGTCGAATATGTATCGGTTATCATTTCATTGAAATGAATATCTCCGCTAGTTTGCTTGTTCAAATTAAAAGATGTTATTATCGCTATATTTTCACTTAATCTTTCTCTTCTTTCGGCGTTTGCTATTCCTTTCACTTTTAACGATTGATCTTTTTCTTCTGCTTTTTTGTATCTATCTAACTTCATCAGATTAAATAATCTACTTATTAACATCACTGCTGTATAGGAATAATCCAGAGCAATGTCTAATTGTCTTAGTTTTTCTATTATGCTGTCGTCTTTATCTTCAGCATAAAACATCAGTTTCGTTTTATTCGGTGTTTCATATTCCGCAAATTTAAGAGGGTAGTGCGGGATGTATTTTCTTAGGAATATTGAATATGTTATGCAGTTCATCCCATTTTCTACACTTTCGACATAATCATATGTTTCTATATACATGTTCATGTAAACCCTAGTTTTTGTTATGACCGGAAACGTTAAATGTTTTTCGATTCTTCCTTCATCCACCGGATATTTTCTAACCTCCAACCAAGGATCTACTTGGGCTAACTTACCACTGTTTAAATTCCCTATTTGTACGTTGCTACTATTAAACAAATCTATGAACGAGTCATATATTCTCGCACTCCCATAAAGAAACAACATATCTAAAACAATTAAGAACAAGTATCTGTTTAATCCGAAAGCTTTTCCGACCAATCTTAACGTTTGTTCACCTCCTTCTTGATGAGCTAAGAAGATCCCGCCGGTAGCTCTATATTTTAGAATCAAATCAGAGGAAGCATGACTTACTTCTTGAAGGCTCGGCATTGGGAATCCTGCCATCACACAAGATGGTGTTATGTCACTATAACCAACAAAATAGTATTTGAATAAAGAATACGTAACCGATGTTATGTTTAAGAATAAGTTCTTTATGTCAGTTCTATAAAAATCCCTCGAAAGTAGATCTGGTCTCTTTAATGAACTTAGAAGTTCTGAATTACTTAAAACAGTGGCAAACGGTATGAAAGCGATTCCTCCACCAAGTATTATTTTCGAAATATCTTCTGCTTGGAGGCTTGTGCTAAAAACATCTCTTATGTTAAAATTCATGTTAGATAGTTCTTTATAATCTAATCCTTTTACTATCATAATTTCAACCCTATTACTCCTAATACTACACTTATAGCTAGATCCAAACCATCTATTTCATAATATACATCATCCATTCCAGCTTGATTGTACTTTATCTTCCATTCTTGTTCATTAAAAATCACATTTTGCGATTGGACGAATCTTCTAGCAGCATTAACGAAAAACTCTATCATTCTTAATGTTTTTGTTTGTTTCGTTTCCATCATCCCGTAAAACCAACTACTTTCACTGTGATCGTATAAAACAAAACTTGTGGGTTTTGTATAAGTTCTCATTAGGATAGAATATGCTATTACATCTTTACCGAACACCACTTTTTCTTCAAATGAAATAGTCTCTATATAAGCGTTTGGTATTATCACATGCTTGCTAACAAACGGAAACGTATTATGATATACATAAGATGGCTTTTCCATTAACGGGTTTATGTTGGAAGCCGTCAAAGCTTTCCTAAGATCCTCTAGCGAGTATATGTTTTCTAACATGTCTGGTGTTATTTCTTTCCTCTTCCCAGTGGAAAAATATTGTAAAGCCAACAACGCAATTAGAGTTACGATCTCTCCTCTAACTAGGTAGCCCTCAACTCTTATTGCATCTAATCCACCTTCTTGGTTAGCTAAGAAAACACTCCCAGTAGCTCTAAATTTTAATATCTTCCCGGATCTAGCTATTTCTATTTCTTGAATGTGTCTAAGAGGAATTACGCCAACAACACATGCTATTGATTGTTCAGAAACCATCAGATTATCAGTTCTTTGAAATCCAAGCTCCCTACAGAACGGTATCTTGTTAGCCGCATAATAAGTTGTTAAAGGCAAAACATATTCCATCATCATGTCTTTGAATTCTTGTGATTTTAATACCTTATGTCCAGTGGAGAGAACGTTCTTAATTTTAGTAGCTACTCGTTGTAATATCATTGGATCTGGTTCTGAATCGTCTCCAGAGGGAGGTTCTACAAATTCAATATCTGAAGCAGTGACCGGTTCTGGAAGTGGCTCTAGAAACATCTTCATTATTGCTTCGTGCTGGATTATATAATCGCCGAATTGTTTATCGGTTTGGGCATTCAATAAAGCACCTATATATGCTTGTGCTAATTTAGCGAGTTCTCTATTTTCTTTATCATTCGCAATAGAAAGTAGTCTTAAAAACTGTTGGTAATACGCACCTCTGTTTTTAGCTGCTGTTCTATAGAGTCTATATAAGAATTGGGTTGATTTATCTTGTTTTATTCCGATTTTTCTAGCTTCAGTACGAAACTTTCCAGCTCTAGAAAGAACCCAAGATTGTATTTTTCTTTTAGCCATTTTTAGAAACCTCTTTTTGGTTCTTGTCTTGGCGGTAAATTACCAGACTCTAATATTCGTTTCAATTCCTTTAACGCATTTAAAAGTTCGTCGTCTTTGCCTTCTACTTTCTTTCCCAACTCATTTAGTCTATCAAGAATAGTTTCTACTAATTTTTTTAAATTTTTACCTTCTTCTAAATCATCAGCTATTGCTTCTAATAATTCATTCGTTTTTTCTTTAGTTTTCTCCATTTCTACGGGAGTTGTTGGTTCTTTAGTTATCTTGTTTATATGTTTTATAACTTCTTCTATTTCTTTTCTTTTTTCTTTTGGAATAAGTTCAAGACTTTCATTTAATAAATTGACCACATCATTTAATTTTTGGTTTACGGTTTCGGTCCTTTTTTCTACTAAATTGTTTATTTTTTTTAATAATTCTTCTTCGGATTTTAAAGATTTCAACCATCCAAATTTCTCCAATGCATAATGACTGAAAAGCCGTATGAAAGGAACAGATAGAGTTTCTAAACGATCAATTCCTTTTTCTGTAGCGCCTTCAGCTAACACCGCAAATGTTTCACCAGCTACTGATTGTTCTACTTCCATCTTTCTTTCTTCTCCTTGTGTACCATGGAACATGTTTTTTAATTCTGTAAACATTTGACCATATATTCTAAAAGTTTCTAAGGCGAAGTCCAGAAATTTCTTATCTGAATCAAACAATTTTCTGAACGATTCTTCGAGATCTTCTAGTTTACCTATTATCAACAAATCTATGCTTATTAAATCGGTTAGATCTCCTATTCCTTTTATACTTAATTCTTCTATTAAAATTTTTCTCATTTTAGGGGTCAATACTGGTTTGAATCCTCTTTCTCCTCTTCTGCTGTAAACCGAAAACATGCTTTTCATTATGTTTACTTTCGTATCTTTTCCTAATTTATCTAACGCCTCTATTAGTGTTTCTTCTCCAACATTAAAATCTTCTCTTAGATAATTTAAAATATTAAGAACAGCATCCATAGAACTTTGTCCTTGGTTCAAACTTTCAAAGAACTCATCTAAGTTTTCGTCTCTGTTTCTTATCCATTCGTATATATCCCCCATTTTTTCACTTTTTCTTCTTAGTTCTTCAAATTTACTAAAAAAGTTTTTTCTCACCGCGTAGAGCTTAACTTCTTCTTCGACTTTTGCTCCTAATTTTTTAAAAAAATCTGCCCAAAAAGCTCTATCTTCCCCCAATAGATCGTATAATTTGGTAAAAAGAGTTTTTGGATCTATACTAGCTAATCTTAATTCGGTGAGCATATCAGTGACTGTTTTTGAAATAGCATCTGCTTTTTTGCTCAATCCTATTCCTTCGGAATACATGTAAAATCTTTCTACGACTTTTTGGATGTATAATCTCAGCATTTTTTCGATATCTTTTTTTACATCTTCGATCGGCGTCACACCTGGTTCATATTCTATTCCGAATGTTTTTGCGTATCTTTCGATGTTTGTTTCCGCTTTTTCTCCAGAAAAGAGATAATCTATGAATTGATCCGTAGCTTTGGTCACTTGTAAGGCGATTCTTGATGATTGTTCCATGAATTGTTCTTTTTGTTTAAAACTATATAAAGTGTTTGGTATGAGATAATTTACACTTTCTCTTATATATCTTATGTCTGTAAATAATTTTTTAGGTATGCCAAAATCGAATTTACCGCCAACTTTGGCAGACATTAATTGATCTAGTTGTTTTTTCAGCTTTCCGAGATTGCTGGTCTCCTTGATTGTTAAGGATATTACCAGATCATCAACCGTTACCATAGCTAATTCCCATTCTATCTAAGAATTCTTTAAGGGTCATTTTTTCTCCAGACACCATATAGCTAGCTTTCTTTTTTTCTCCAGCTACTATCTTTTTCAAATGAGCTTTAGCATATAACAAGTATTCTCTTTGGAGTTTTGTCATTTTTCCTATATCTGATAACGGAACGTTGAGGTAAAAAACTAGATAAGCGACTTCTCTCCCTAAGTCATCTTTAAAAACTTCTTTTATCACTTCATTTTTTCTATATGATGAATCTAATATCATGTTGGCTATTTCATGGACATCGCTCATTCTTCTTATTTCTTTGAAGCCAATCGGCAAGCCATCTTCAAAGTCTGGTTTTTCGAATTCGATTCCTTGGAAATCTTTCATCGCATAATAAACGATCCAATAATCGAACTCATCTAGGGCTTTTTGTAATTTAAGGTAATCTTCAGTCGAAATGTTTATTTCTCTGTCTTTATCTATTAATTTGAGTTTTATCTTTATTAACAGCTCTCCAACTTTCGGATCGGTTTTCTCTAATATTTTATAAAAAGATTGGTCCATTTCATAAGATGAAATTGGACGCAATGGTAGTGGATCCTTACCATCATTGTAAGGATAAAAAAATACTTCGCTGGTTCCTAGTTTTATGTGTTTTATTATCTCAGTTTTTTCGTCAAACTGCATTGTTAACCACTAACTATCATGATGTTCTCCATTATATACCAATTCCTGTGAAGTTAATTGTCGTTCCAGCACCTTCTGTTAACAATGATAATTTAGAGCCATACTTTCTAATAACTCTTCTTAGAAATATACATTCAAATTCTCTTATTGGAAATGTGGCGATCTCTACAGTAGAGCCTTCTCTATTAACAACACAGCCTTGATAAGATTCAAATCCTTTCAACCAAGGTTCATAATCCGACGGTTGAGCATCTTCCTCTTCTGATCTTTCACCGACGATCGTAGAGTCATTCGTTTCTCTTAATAAATCACATTCTATGTCGAATAGTGTTCCAGCTGAAGCTAATCTTCTAAGAGTCTCAAATCCTTTTCCTCTTTCTTTTACAGCGATTGTTATCGTAAAATCAATTGGTTTAGCCACAAATCCTTGGTTAAACTCCTCTACAGAATTTATTTTTTCCCAATTTCTCGAGACATCAAGGCTTCCCCTATCCACACCAAAAATTGTAATCGTACTCGTTTCTCCACCTAATAGAGAAGATGGATATGTTATTTTCCATATTGGTTTGACTTCCCATCTTAAAAATTCTCCCGATATTGTCATTTTTTATTTTCACCTCTAGGTTGCTACATTATCTACACTTGTAATTATTATTTTCTCTACACTTGGATACCATTCATACGTTATCTCAATGCTCGGAACCGTCATCTGTGCTCTCGCCAATCTACCAGCCGCCGTATTATTCTTCAAATCTTCTTCTATTGGTATGTTAATATCTATTAGCTTATCAACTATTTTTTGGTTTATTAGAGTATTAAAAGTACCTTCTATGCATTTTTTTATCTTCTGCATTCCGTCATAGCTCATCAAAGTTTCTCTTTTGGCTAATAAACCCCATAAATTATTTATCAACGATTGAGCCATTATGTATCTGCATCTAACACCATCAATTCTACTTTCATCTCCAGAACCGAAAGTAAACCCATATGTAACCAAATAAGGATTACCAGACAACCTAGTTTGCTTCATCAAGCAAGCTATTTGTCCATCTTTCCATTTAGCCATGTTAATTTTAGGTTCTGCTTTTCCAACCCCAAAATGTGGTTCTGCAAACGTCATTTGCTTGTGGGGATGGCTTACTACTATCATCGCCATGTACCCAGCCGCTGGATCGTTTGTTAGCGTCGAAGGTATCACTTTTATCGCAGAAACATCTTTTCTCGCACCTATTAAAGATTTAAGTTCTTTCCATTTATTTGAGGTACCAGATATCGTAGTTTCGGGATCTGCTCCTCCAGGAAGAGCATAAATGAATTGGCAGTTTTTACCCGCTATCGTGTTTACCATCGTCATTAAGTCATCTAATTGGCTTCCAAAAACATTATCTGTGTATTGCTCGATCGTCGAATTATTTTCTAATGATAAGCAAATTAGATTAATGTTGTACTGATCTATAGCGTCTCCAAGTCCAGATTCAGTTCCAGCAGTAAAAGAAGCAGTCACCTTACAAGTACTGGTTAAAGGTTTGACCACACCATTAATACCGCTCAACCCGTTTGTAAACTCTAATCTACCAGTCCAGTTCCCCGCACCATCTTTATCTACTGTAAACCCTATTCCAGAGCTCCCGTCAGCTATATTCAAGATGCCAGAATCAGAAATATTTTCTCCACAACCGTAAAACTTTACAGCTTCCAAGTCATCTTTGAATCCAGAAACGGGTTTTATTGGAGTTTCCCAGATATATCCGGAGACATATTCTAACGGAACATCTTCATAGGTAGTGGTCTGACCAGAAACGTGAGCGTAAACATGTAATTTTTGAGGAGTTGGACTAGCAGCAAAATATTCCACACAGGATTTATAGATCATGTCATCGGTCGTAAACCCGTCATCAGTTAATTGTGTTTGATAATCGTCGGGAGTCAGTACATAAACCTTAGATTCTGATAGAGCTGGAGAGCCATCGGCTACTATCATGGCGTTGTCCCATTCTGGAGCTTTCGGTGCTGCTGTTGAGCTACCATAGTAAATTGTTATATAATCTCCCATTATTTAATCAACCTTTATTTTTTATTTAAAATATTTTTTGTTTATTCTTCAATAATTGTAATATATTCTTACGTTATTCTATACTTATCCTTTTTATTAACGAATATTCATCTTCATCAGATTGTTTCGAATATGCTCCAATAGTTTTTACTATCTTATCATCATCTCCTTCATAACCAATCGGAACTTTATTCCATCTCATTTGCGTTCTTAAAAAAACTTCTATTGAGTAGCAGTATATTTTCGTACTGGTTATATCATTATAATACGTTGAATCTCTTATTCCGTAATAAGTTTCATTCCTATCTAACGAGGCATTCATTCCAGCTAATATGTATTCCCAATTCCTTTGAATGTACCTAAGAACCGTTTCAGCCAAAGAATATGTGAACAACCTACCGTTTAACCTATTTCTATTGTGAAACTCTCCGGAATAGCAATAAAAAGTGACCTCCTCTATTTGACAGAAGCCGTATTCATAATAATACCCCTTCTCAGTGGCGTACCCTATGATGTCTGATATTGACCTAAACTTGTTTCTACTGGTCGGTAAGAACTCAACTAATATGTACGGCAAGGATTCGTCGAAGCTTTCCCCGTACCTATAGACATTTACTCTCGGGGAAAATGATTTATATGAGAAGTTTAGATTCTTGTACAGATCATCTATTAGATAAGCTCTTTGTTCCTCAGTCAGCATTTATCTTCACCATCCTTATTGCTTTACATTCATAGCTTCTTGTTAACGGGAACATGCTGTAATCTTGTACAGATAAAACTTTATAAACGTACCCGTCTTTTATCACGAATGTTTTTCCGGCTTCAATACTAAACGAATTAGAATCTAAATCTCTTTTAGATACTTGGAAAGTAAACCCGTCGATTCTGTATCTTTGGCCGTTTTCTTTTCTTATTTCTCTGGTGTTTTCAGTGTGGATGTAAAGAACTCTAATATTGACTTCTTCTCCCTTGTCTCTTAGTACTAACCCGCCATCATCTCTGGTGGATTCTCCTTCGTTGTAGAAGGTCATTTCGATTGAGTGTCTAGCGTTGAATTGAGGTAGGCTCATTTAATAATAGTTTTCCTCTGGTAGTAATTCTCCATATTCCGCATCATCTAAATCGTGTTCTGAATAATGGATGTTCCAGAACGCTCCTCTAGAAGTTTTATCCATCACTAATTTTGGTTTTGGTCTTTTATGCCCGTATTTATTGAAAAACCAATATCTCCCGTACGCTCTAATAAAAGAATAGGCGTACATTCTTAGAGTTTCATAGGGCATTAATTCCATGAAAGGATCTGATGAGCCAGTAGCAAAGAAAAAAAGCGGATTGGTTCTTTGATACTGATATGCTACATTTCCAAACTTATTGGATAATATTTCTCCAGATGTTTGAGTTATTAACCCATTTTTACATAACAAAGCCAGACAAAAACACATCGCCGCCATCTTAAGAAAATTGTTTTCGTCTTTTTCTGTAGGCAGACCTGTAGAAGGATCTAAGAATCCTTTTATCATTAGTTCTGCATCTACTTTCGTTTCGGCTAATTCCATTGTTTCATCGGGTATGTCATCTTCGGTTAGATCTACCCTTTGTAATTTAACCCAAGATATTACATCTGACTTCGTCATGTATTTGTATGCCATTTACTGCTCAGCTACTTCTTTTATTAACATTATTTTTGCGTAGTCTTTAACATGTGGACAGAACTCTAACTGAGCAGTCGTCCAAACAGATCTTGGGTTTCTTTCCTCCCATTGTTCGATGAATATCTGGGTCGGTGAACCTCTTTCATCCTTATGATATTCATCAATGTATGAACACTTGATCTCTCCGACGTTGTCGTCTCCTATCACACTCCATTCATACGTTTTCCCGCCGACATCATGGGTCATCATGTCTTTTCTATTGATCCTGCTCCAGTCTAATTCGAGGTAGTCGCCTTTTCCAGGCATTCCTTCCATCAACTCATCAGTGTTAGGAATTTCCTTGTAGGTTTGTGCGGTGATTTTTAACAGCTTCAATCCCATGAGATAGTCTCCTAACACACCGTTGGTGGTATCTTTTAATCTGATTAATCTATTTAACAAGTTATCGTTTATTTCAAGACTATATTCGGTTTTTCTACCAATCGACATATATACCGGATTAGAATTAGCTAAATATTTATATCTCTCCTTTAAGTAGGCAAAATCTTTAAACACGGGAGGTGTACCGCTACTAAAATCGGACCAAGCAACACCGCCTAATTCAGAAGCAGCCGCAGAGTTGAATTTTCCTTGTGCGAGCTCAACCACACCTTGTCTATTAGTGTCTTGATTTGTAAAACGACCCATTACGGTCGTATTTCCAAAAGCAAACTGACAAAGAGTATATTCAACAGTTCTATCGATCATTTTTGTTAGAGCTTCTAACATTTCCGCATGTGCTTTATCTATCACACCATCTTCAAAATCTTCTGCAAACATGTTTCTTCTTCTAAAGAACGCATTTCCAGTTAGCCTAGTTTGAAAAGACCAGGGTCGAATGCTCGGAAAGTTCATTGGTTCAATAGCTTCGTCGGGTGCGTAAAACTTAGCCATCGCTTGTGGATCAGCCATTCTACCAACCGTCCAATATTTTAATGAGCCCTTTCCTTCACCGATTACTTTTGGCATTAATTTAGAAAAGTAAGGTTCCCATTCTTTATCATACAAATCTACCAATTCCAAATATCTCCTTCGGAGATAATCTGGAACTAACATATAATCTCCTAAATTACCAGACATTTTTTAAATCACCTTAAAAATTTTCTTTTTCATATTCTGGATCGACAAAAACCAATCCGTATTCTCCAGCTGGAATATCTTGTAATGCTTTACCTAAGCTCTTTTGCGTCTTATCTGTCATTTTTTCACAACCGCCGTCCGCCGGGATCACGGTTTGAGTAGCATAAATATATGTACTTCCTACGTTTTTGACTTTAACAGGTCCTCTCAAAACGATTAATACATCTCTATTGTTGTGGTGACCTCCATACAAGGCAAAATCTCCAGCCGTATAATTGGAAATATCTCTCTTATAATCTATAAAAACACCTAAGACTCCACTGGCTCCAGCCGTCCCTTTATAAGAACGAACGGTTCTTTTCATTATCGGAGTTTCGGAAGTTCCGGTTCCGACTCTAACAGCTGGCTCACCGAAAAAGCAATCATAACTATCATCTAATAAGTATTCGCCTCTCGTGGTGGTGACGCACTTGCTCTTATCCCAATATAATCCCGATCTTCCACTATAACTCGTATAATCAGCAAACGGATCTGACATTTATAAAATCACCATCTATTTGTTATTCTTAAACTTATATCTTATATTTTTAGTAAATTCTTCCATCGTTGGTTCCTTCTTAGAAAGTTCTTCTTCTGCCTTTCTCCTAGCCTCTTCAGCCGATTCTTCTTGCGTTTTTATCGCAATATAAGAGCCGTATTTCTCTTTTAATTCGTCTACTTTCTTTTTCAAATATTTCACATCCTGCGATTTATAAAACTCGAGTTCCCTATCGTCAAGTTCTACCGTTTCCATTATTTCGTCTAACAGCGGTTTTTTTCTGAGATAATCAACTTCGTTTCTTAAATCTTTTATTTTTTCTTCTAATGTTTTTTCGGATTTTTTAGTTTCGTTTAAACTATCGATCGCTTCCTGTTTTTCTTTTTCTAATGTTTCGATCTTGGTTTTAAACTCTTCCAATAATCTTGTCTTAGTGTTGAGCTGCTCTTCGATTTCTTTTATTTTTTTCAAGCTCTCTTCTAAGGCTTCATCGTTATTTTTAGAGTTTAATTCATCTTTGGGTTTATCTTCTTTTTTGTTATCCTCCATATTTTTTTCACCCATAAATTGTATTGTTGAACATTTTTCGCATTTAGGATACGGTGTTCCAGAATGCTCAAATACATCCACATGAATTGTTTTATCTCCGTATAGGTATTTTCTATATCTCATGGAAATACCCAACGGTTCTCCAATCTTGTGTCTTTCTCTAATTAAATCTCTTAAAGCTTTATGTTCTTTAGTATGACCATAAACTTCATAAGTGCTTATAATTTTCCCATCTTCGCTTAATTTTGAGTTTATTACTTCTCCAAATATGTGAGTTTCCTCATTACCATCTTGTATTGGATGCTGGTGTCTCCATATGTACGGTTTACCTATGGATTTCTTTGCTAACGCCTTTAGTAAATCCTCACACTCAAAATCCTTATTTAATGAAATCGCCGTGAAATAAAACTTATCTTCTTTTTCATTTATGCTTTCTAGTTCGTAATCGTTAGTTAATATTTTTTCTTCTATCATATTTAAGGATGTTAATATTAAGCAAATAATTTAAATATTTCCATTACATCGATTACCATATTCTGTCATGCACTGCCCACATTCTTCCTGGATCTCTACCGTATAGAAGATCCTTAAAATCCATCACGAGTTTTTTATCGACGAATCTAGCTCCGCAAGCTCTTAACTTCTTTTTTCTTAATGTTTCACTAGTATCTGGATTTCCGATGCAGTCGGGAGTATCGCAACCCATTAATATTGATCCATCTCTATGGTTGAACATCTTCGGCTTTAGAAACTCCTTACACCAATAACATCTCCAAGTGTTCCCTAGTGATTTCCATCCCTTCTTATCAAGGTAAGAATCGTCGACTCCTCCTAGTTTTCTTATCTGTCTTTTTCTATCCTTATCCGTGGGTATTTTCATTCCTATTTTCGGTATTTTACCGAATCTATACTTTTGGATCCCTATATCTCATCGCCTCGTATGCTATCTGTAAAATTATCATTTTTATCATGTCTTGCCAAGCATCCACGAATGCTGCTTTTAGAACGGATCTTCTTTGCTCGTGGTGCTCCATGTAATCAAATCCTCTTTTATAAAATTTCTCGACTTTTAGCCTCAAGCTCTTGCTGGAGGTGTATATATCCCAATTACCCCAAAATCCGTATTCCATAAACTTGTGGGGGTATTCTTCTCCGTATCTTTCTTTTAAAGATAGATATTTCTCGCTGTAGGGGGCTCCTGGTTCTGGTTCAAGCGGCTCGTGTTTTGTACCACCCCTAATAAGCCTTTCTAGTTCTCTCATGTTCTCTATCTTATACGTATCAGAATGCGGTTTCTTAAACTGATTTATGTAGTGTTGAGCTAGTATTTTTTCACATTTTTTCAAAGCTCTAAAGGTGACTCCTCCCCATTCTATCGATTTTAATAATTTACTTGCTTGCCCTAAGGTTATCTTGATCTCCATTATTTAGTCACATCTTCCTCCAGATAAATTCGATCTTTTATTACCGTTTTTACTTTACCGGATGATAAGATCACTTGAATATCGTACGCATAACCCTTTGCAGTAAGAGAACTGGTGTTTTCCGGTATTATGTGAATTTCAAAGATCCCGTTAGCGGGATCTGTCATTTCTATTTGCGAATCATCACCTCCCGCAGCCTCATTTTTTCTTTGAATTACCGGTTCCTCATCTGCGACATTTTCTTTAACTGTAAACGTGATTGAAGATCCGGTCAAATCTATCGGGTCTCCGTTTTCATCTACTAAGGTTATTTCAATGTCCTCGTTATCTCCTTTATACATTTTTATTTTATAGCTCATTCGACCACCATTTTTCTCTTATTAATCAATTTACCGACGAATCTAGTTTTATTCTTAATTATTACTACAAACTCGTATTTTTTGTACATTATTTCCATGTTTTATCACTCATTTGCGTTTTCAACGTGTTTTTTGTCTCTATTTCTTATTAATTCTATTTTTTCGAATAAAGGTTTTATTTTAGAATCGTAATCTTCGTTTATTTTTCTGAGCATTTTCAGCAAGTCGCCGTTAGAATCCCGCATATAATCAGAAAAACCTCTTATTATCTCGTTGTATCTTTTTTCCATTTCAACCGATATTTTAACTACTTCTTCCATTCTGAATCCTTTAGTTTCCAATAAGAACTGTATCACCAATACTAAGAATTTATTTGCTTCTTTTTTTATTGGTTCGGTTCCATCTATTATTTTCCAAATGTCGTTTTTTAATTCTTTTTTTAAGCCTTCCAAATCATCTCATCTTCATATATTGGTGGTACTCGTTAATGATTTCACCTTTTGTCTGGTATCTTGTTCCTTGCTCCTCGTTCCTCCGAAAAGGGAGCTTCCCATTCCGGTAGATACGGGGGTTTGAAAATTTATTTTTTCGTTCAATTTTTCGTCGACTGGTTCAAGCCAGTTCCAGACGGACTGAGCGGCTTTTCTAAGCTCGTTTCTATCGACGAACAGACCGGTTCTTCTTCCGAGTTCGACGGCTCTCATGTATTCTTCGGAGGCTTCGAATTTCAGCGGTGGATATAGTATTTCAATGTCTTTTCTCGTTAATTTAATCCCGTTAGCGGGCAAGAGGCATTTAACGTAGAAAGTTTCGAGCTTGTTTTTATATCGTTTTCTTATGCCTTGAATGAACTGCATCGTGCTTTCTTTTATCGATCTTTGAGTGGAGAGTTCATTTCCTCGGGCTTCCATTAAACCCATCGAGTAATAGAGAGAAATGGCTATTTGTCTATCGAGTGCTTCTACGTAAGTCGTGTATATTTCTGAGCTTTTAGCTGTTTGTTTCCCGACTTCCTCGATCCTAACGTTTCCTGGGAATACAGCACTACCGAAGTTAGAAATTTTCGGGACGATTTCGGCTATATCGTTTATTTGTTCCTGCATCTCGTCGTCCTCCGGGTAATAATTAGTTTTCGGATCACCTACTAGGAATAAGATGAAGGGGAGCCAGAATTTCTGCGAGAACTTTCTCATGAAATACAATATGTACCTCTTGTAGCTTATGTAGTGTAGAGCCGATGAAATAGGAGGTCGTATGAAGAAGTTTGTTCTAAGAAGAATTGAAGGTTCATCGGGGATGTGGATTTCTTTTATTTGTGCTCTTAACGAGTTGTCTATCTCATTAGCCGAAGCTTCTCTATAGAATTTTTTCTTTGATCTATAAGATTTATAATCGGGAACTGATTGTATGAGTTTTTCCCAGCCGTATTTATAATCTTTTCTGATTGTTATTGTTTTTGGATCTATTCTCTGAATGTCTATGTTAGTGGACATTTCTTTTGTTCTCTCAGCTCTCCAGTAAGAATCGGCGTAGATTATCTCGTCAATCCAGCTGTGAAGATAGTAATCTTCGATGCTTTTTCTATTGACATTTATCTCTTCGTTCCATTCTCTTATTATTTCTCTGGCTCTGGTGTTTGTAGAGGCAATTCTAAGTCCAGTTCCGGTGGTCATCGAGGAGATCATGGTTACTATGGTTTGGGATATTGAATCGCTCCAGAAGCAGTATTCTCTGTTGTCGACGGTGTCTTTTATGAGAACATGTCTAAGTTTTTTTAGTTCGGGATCTAGCCTGTAATATCTTTCTTTGAATTCCACCAATATTGGTTTTCTGCTCGGCTTATATAGTGATCTGTTTTCTATTTTATCGTTGCCGAGTATGTTATCTGTTATCATTTTTACATTACCATGAATTTTTTTTTAAAACATATCATCTATTAACTTGTATTTTGAGTTTGATTTTGTTATATTTCTTCCATAATGATTTTGAGTACCGATTACATCATATATCACGCCTCTGGGCTTGCCGACCGGCACTCTTTTCGTGTTATGACCCCAAAGGCTTAAAGCCAGAGCTATCACTCTATCGTCGTGATAATCTTGAGTTCCGTATTTAATGTAGCCTCCTTCTTTTACTTCGCATTCGAACCTCAGGAGTTCTTTTATTAGTTCTCCTATTTCTGGTTCGGTTTTGGGGGGTATTTGTAAGACGGGAGGGTTCATTGAGAACTTGGTTATTAGGTTTGATATTAGCTCTTGCTTGACTGTTTTACTTATCACGAATCCTAATCTCGGATTGTCCTTTTTTGATTTAACGTTCGTATAGATCTTGGACCTAACACCCCATTTCTTAAGATCTTTTTGCATCCTTTCTACTTGGCTGTAGCCTAACCCGGTGGCATCGGGGATTATTAGAACGGGCTTGTAGAATTTTACTATTTGTTCTAGGTGTTTGTGGATCTTGTCGTAGTCTGTTTCATAGTCGAATTCTCCGGAGACTGTCCTCATGTAATCGAGGGTTATTTTTTTGGTTTTCTTATCGAAGTGTGTTATGCAGAAGCTGGAAGCGTCGTGTAGTCTTCCGTAGTCGAGACCTAAGATGTATCGAACGTTTTCGTCGAATGACATCACGTTTCTTAGATTTTGGTTGGTGCAGTTATCGATCCATTCTTCCAATATGACCATGGCGGCTTCGTCGAGTATTTCGCCGAGGTATTCTTGTCTAGCCCAGGGAGACCAGGAAAAGGAATCTAGTGTTTGTTTCAGTTTTTTGTTGTCGATTATTTCCATTTCCCAGGGGTTGAACCAGGGGGTTGCCCACAGCCCGATTCCGTATTTATAAGAAGTGGAACCGCACATTTCACAAGGTGGTAGCTTGGGCATCTTCCATATCTCGTTTTTTTCCGGGAATTTAGCTCCAATGAAGCTGGTTTGCGAATATTCAGCTCCACACTTGGTGCATGTTATTGGGCGTGATTCGACGGCTTTACAGAACATTTGTATCATTTTTCCTCTCGAGCCTTGGGGTGTTGTTATGACGATCCATCTTTCGCCGTGTTCGACTGTCGGGATTGCGGCAGAGAACAAGACGGATTCGTCCATTATGGCGGCTTCATCTATTAGGAGGTAGTGGTATGAGGCACCTCTGATTGATTTGTGCGAGCAGGCGTGTGATTTAGTGAACGAGCCGTTCATTAATCTTATGAAGTCGAGTTTTGGACGTCCTATGACGAATTCGTTGAAGTCAGATTCGTCGAAGCATAGTTTTACTTTTTCGATGAGGATTTGTGATTCTTCTTGAGAAGCGGCTATGATCCCGTTCTTACAGGGGGGTTTACCGACGGATGTGGCACCGAGGATCATTAGGGCAGCAGAGGCGTACCCACAGCAGATGCTTTTTCCTATTTGTCTTCTTGATATGGCGATCACGCCGCTAGGCGGATTGATTACTTCCGAGAAGCTGAACTTGCTTACCGGGAACCCGAATTGGATTGTATCTATGAAGTCTTTTTGGAAGGGGTCTAGTTTTATTTTTTTGGAATAATCGTTTGGATCGGGGAAGAAGAGTTCTATTAGATCGACGGCTCTATAACTGGCTAGTTTTAGCTTGTTGAGAGTGTCTTGCGGGAGGCGTTCCAGATATTTTTCTGTCAAGTCCATTTATTAGAAGAACCTTATTGTCATTGGGTTGTCATCATCGTCGTCATCATCGTCGTTGTTGTTGTTGTCATCTTCGAAGTTATTCGTGTTTTTTTCGAGAGCTTCGAACATTTCCTTATATAAACGATTAAAATAAGATTCGCCGTTATCTAGGTGGTAGAAGTAGAAGGTATTTCCTGGGAACAAGGTTTTTTTGGGACTGTAAAACCGCTGATCTAGAACGATATAAGGGTAGTGGTTTTTATCGAAAACGATTGTTAATTTTTGTTCCGGGGGCTTTTTGTCTGAATTTTCGGGCATTTTGGTTCAATCTTCTTCTTCTTCTAATTGTTTTAGGACGTATTCTATTATATATGGATCGTATAGGGGATTTTCCAAGCTGTCGTAAAGGAACTGCTTGAAGTCTTCTATTTCTTCTCCTCCTAATTCGATTTTTACCTTTTTCATTCATTTTTAACCTCTGATTGTATTATTTTTTTTACTTCTTTTTCATATTTTTTTTTAATTTTATCGTCGTTTTGTATCTTGAATAAGAATTTGTCGAAT
>Ga0190359_1000508_pt1 | contig 26203 bp, 24 predicted proteins | sample 48721823_MG_FD_161269 | JGI IMG/M metagenome (GOLD analysis project Ga0190359, IMG submission 161269) | Hydrothermal vent microbial mat bacterial communities from Southern Trench, Guaymas Basin, Mexico - 4872-18-2-3_MG | ecosystem: Environmental > Aquatic > Marine > Hydrothermal vents >... | reverse complement strand
AATAGTACTTATACCTGTAAGGTATTTAACTTATCCAGAACCGTCTACTACAAGTGGTTAAAAAGATTCAGTAAATTAGGCTATCTAGGGCTGCAAGATAAGGAGAAAGCCAAGCCCAAGATGCCTAACCAGATAAAGAAAGATAAAGAAAAGATCATTCTCAACTATATAATAGAGTATCCGACCCATGGACCAAGAAGGATCGCCAATGAATTAAGACAACAGGATATCATAATTAGTGATACTGGAGTATACAACGTACTATGCCGAAAACAATTAAACCGTCGATTAGATAGACTCTTCTATGCCCAGGATAAATTAGGTAATCCGCTTGTAACCGAAAGATACCTAAGGGAAGTAGCCAAGAGAAAACCGGCCCATATTAAGGCTTACTATCCCGGTTATCACATCTTTCAGGATACCTTCTATGTCGGTACCCTTAAAGGTCTGGGCAGAATTTATCAGCAAGCTGGTATAGATGCTTATGCTGGCTTCGGCTTTGCTAAAGTCTATACTGATAAGACGGCTGTAAGTGCTATTAATTTTTTAAAGACTAAGGCATTGCCAGTATATAGACAATTTAATATACCCTTAGCCGGTTACTAAAATATTTTTTAATTTTCTTTTTTTCATATATAATATACACTCCTCTTTGGCGTTTATTCCTGCTATAAGAATCTCTTTTATTTATTTTTTATGATATTGCCGCACATTTCACTTCCTTTGCAATGATAAAAAACTTAAAAAATCTGTTAGCGCATCTTCCCAATTTCTAATATCTAAACTTAATTCCCTCTTTATTTTTTCTTTGCTTAACAATGACCATTTCGGTCTTTGAGCAGGAGTAGGGTATTCTTTCGTTTCTATACCTCTTATTTCTACTTCCTTATTTGAATCAATTATTCCTAATTTTTTTGATTTTCTGTAAATCTCTCTGGCAAATTCATACCAATTAGTAATACCTTCATTGGTAAAATGATATATACCAAATTTAGTAAAATCATTATTAATTATCTCTACAATCACTTCAGCCAAATCAACAGTATAAGTTGGAGACCCCCACTGATCAGAGACCACTCTTATCTCTTCTTTTTCCTTAAATAGTTTTAACATAGTAGAGACGAAATTTTTTCCACCTATTCCATAAAGCCAGGCAGTTCTAAGAATAAAATATTTTTTAAAAGTCTCCTTAATCTCTTTTTCTCCTGCCAACTTAGTTTCCCCATATAGGTTAATTGGCTCAGTTTTATCGTCTTCGGTATATGATAAATGTGTATTTTTTTCTCCGTTAAAAACATAATCTGTAGAGATATGGATTAATTTAGCCCGTTTTTCTACGGCTATTTTTGAAATATTCCTCACTCCATCCCGATTTATTTGAAACGCTTTTTCAATTTCTTTTTCTGCTTTATCTACATCAGTATACCCCGAACAATTGATTATCCATTCTAGCTTTATATTTTTTGTAAACTCCTTTAATGTTGGATAATTCGTAATATCTACTTCTTTATCACTGCGCAAGAACAACCATCCTATGTATTTTTAATTATAAGGAATAAGTTTTTTACGAAAGGATGAGATAGATGATAAAAAGAGTTGGTTGGTTCGGGAGTTAAAACTTCCTGCTTCCCTTCTGCCCAAGCTTTTATGTTTTCCATTGAATCATCACTTGAACCATTATCAACAACTATTACTTGATAATTAGGATAAGTATTTCTAAAAACGCTTTCTAAACACTCTATCGTATCTTTCCACCCGTTCCAATTAAGAATAATTATAGCTATTTTTGGCCATTCCTGCATTTTTCCCCTTTTTACTTCAATTGATTCTTTAGTTTTCATAATAATTTTATCTTACACTATAATTCCTTTTCAGCCATTTCCTATATTCCCCGCTTCTTGCTCTATTAATCCATTTTTAGATATCTCAGCAATTTATCTTAATTGATCATATTTCATGATTTTTACCATATCAGAAGCAACTCTATTCCAAGAATAATAACCTCTATAATTCTTAGATAGTTTTTTCATCTTAAATTTCATATCACCATCTTCAAGTACTTTAACCATTAATTCTGCTAGATTTTCTGGATTTTCATTATCTATTAAATATCCATTAATACCTGGTTTAATAATTTCCGGCATCGCACATAATTTCCTTCCTATACAGGGAACACCAAAACTTAAAGCTTCTGCAAATACAATTCCAAATGCTTCAAAACGGGATGGCATACAAAACAAATCTGCCTTCATATAATATTCCTTAAGAATTTCCCTATGAGTATAATTTAAAAATATAACTCCATCAGGAATTTCACCATTTAAGGGCCAATATTTTGGACCAGCAATTATTAACTTTAAATTCGGAGAATACTTCTCCTTTAAAATTTTAAATGCTTCGACAACTATGTCACCTCCCTTTCTAAAAAAATCCACTCCAATAAATAATATTATAGTCTCCTTTTTATTTTTTCCCAATAAAGGATAATTAATCTTGTCTGGTACTATATTTGCTCCTGCATGAACTACATGCACTTTCTTTTTGGGAAGATCAGTATCCATAACTAAACTCTTTGCTAACCATTTACTCATTGTAAATATTCCAGAACATTTTTCATATATTTTAAGTTGCCATTCCCTCCTTTTATAAAGCTCATTTAAATTATAAAATTCATAGCCAGATATTGGTTTACTATTTTCTTTCAGGTCTTTTATTAATAAATCTAAACTTAAATCTTGATAAATATAAAAAGGTATATTTTTTATTATACTAATATCTCCAATCTCCAATATTGTATCTAGTGTTTCCGTTTTCTTAAATTTATTTAAATTAATAAATAATTTATTTTTTGTTGAATTTAAATATAATTTTGAAAACGCAAATTTACTTTTAATTTTACCTTTATACAACTTTAAATTTAAAATTTCATACAAGAACAATTCAAATCCTTTAGTATTTATATTTAAATCATATAAATTGAATCCATCCAATGTCTTCATCGATTCATATAACAAATAAGGTGTTCCTGACCATGTTTTTTCCCTATCTCCTTCCCAATCACAAACAAATCCAATATTCATATCGTTTTCATTTCCTTCTAATTATAATTACTAAAATAATATTTTTAATATCTTTTTACAATTAATGTAATTAACACAAATAATATAGATGTATTATTTTTATTAAAAAATCATTGTTTTCAAAATAAATATTAAATTTTTATCTTATATCTATAAGATTTTCTAATATTTTTGGTATTTTTTATACTAAATTTATTAGATAAATATTTTGAAATAAAAAATATGTGGTAATGATAAAACTATACAATCATATATCTATAAAATATTATCTCAATCTATAATTCTTCTCCATCCACTTCCGATATTCTCCGCTTCTTACCCTATCTACCCAACTTTTATTGTCCATATACCATTTGATTGTCATGTTTAAACCTTCTTCAAAGTCAAACTTTTGTCTCCAGCTCAGCTTCTGCTTTATCTTATCACAATTTATGGCATATCTTCTATCATGTCCGGGTCTATCTTTTACAAAGGTAATTAATTTCTTGTAATAATCTTTACCTTTCCGCTGCAACTGCCCTATCTTCTCGCAAAGAAAATTAACCAGCTTTATATTCTCCCATTCATTTTCTCCGCCTATATTATAGGTCTCGCCAGTTTTTCCCCTATTTAATATCTTCCAAATTGCTGAACAATGATCTTCTACATATAACCAATCCCGCACATTTTTACCATCGCCATATACTGGCAAATCCTTCTCTTTTAAGATATTTAATATCATCAGGGGAATCAATTTCTCAGGAAACTGATAGGCGCCATAGTTATTAGAACAATTAGAGATAGTAATAGGCAATCCATAGGTTTTATAATAAGCCCTCACTAAATAATCTGATGAAGCCTTAGAAGCGGAATAAGGACTGCTAGGTTTATAGGCAGTAGTTTCGTAAAAATATCCTCCATCTTCAACTGAACCATAGACCTCATCGGTGCTAATATGATGAAATAAAATCTCCTCTTTCTCCATATTCCGCCAGCATTTCCGGGCGACCTCCAAAAGATTAAAAGTCCCCATTATATTGGTTTGCACAAACTCTTTTGGTCCGAAGATTGACCTATCCACATGAGACTCAGCAGCAAAATTAACTATGGTATCGATATCATATTTTTTAAATATTTCTTTAATCTTATCAAAATCACCAATGTCTGCCCTCTCAAAGAAATACCTTTTTCCTCCATATTTATCATCTATCTTTGCTAAATTCTCTAAATTACCAGCATAAGTCAACTTATCTACATTGATAATCTTCCCTTCAAAAGAAGTATTCTTAAAAACGTAATGGATAAAATTTGAACCGATAAAACCAGCCCCGCCAGTTACAAAAATATTTTTTAATCTTCTCTCCATTATAAATAAACCTCTTTGCCTGTCATTCCTGCCTTTGTTCTCACTTGATTTGCCTTGACAAAATATTTAAAAAATCAACCAGGGACTCTTCCCAATCCCTGATTTTTAGATTAAATTCTTTTTTAATCTTATCTTTAAATAAAATCGAATACCTGGGTCTCCTGGCTGCGGTAGGATAATCCTCTGTCTTAATCTCTCTTATCTCTACCCTTCTACTGACCCCTAGCAAATTCAAGCTCTTTGCTTTTTCGTAGATTACCCGGGCAAATCCATACCAATTAGTAACCCCTTCATTGGTGAAATGATAGATTCCGTAGCCAGAAAAATTATCCTTAATTATCTTCAAAATAACTTCCGCCAAATCAAGAGTACAGGTCGGAGAGCCAAATTGGTCATCCACTACCTTTATCACTTCTCTTTCTTTACACAATCTCAAGATGGTATAGACAAAATTATTACCCTTTAAGCCATACAACCAGGCTGTCCGTATTATAAAATACTCCTTTAAGCCCCCAATAATTTCCTTCTCCCCCGCTAATTTACTCTCTCCGTACGTATTAATGGGATTAGGTTTATCATCCTCAGTATAACCTAAAAACCCTTCTTTTTCTCCACTAAAGACATAATCAGTAGAGATATGAATTAATTTTGCCTGCTTTTCCAAAGAAAGCCTTACGATATTTCTTACCCCATCCCTATTTATCTTAAAGGTCATCTCCTTTTCTTCTTCTGCCTTATCCACCTGGGTATATCCTGAGCAATTGATAATCCAATTAATCTTCCTATTTTGCCCATAATTCTCTAAGGCCTCATAATCACAAACATCTACTTCTTTATCACTGGCCAGATAATTTAGCTTATGTCCCTTCAACAGTCTTTCTACTTCATAACCTAACATCCCTTTATTACCGATAAGCCAGATCATAGATTATTCGTCCTCTTTAATAAAGTCTAAATAAAATTCATCCTCTTTATCTTCGTGCCTTATCTCGTCAACTTCTTCTTTTCTATCCCAGCCCCGATATAATCTATCCGGATAATTTAAGACCATCCCCTCTTCATCTTTAGAAATGTTTTTGTAACCATGAACAACACCGGGAGGAACGATTACCCTTAACGGATTATCTTTACCCCCTACCACTTCCATGCAATTCCCGTAAGTACCACTTTCCTTCCGATTATCCCAAAGCTTTATCTTGAGATTGCCTGGGCCCATAAAACAAAATATATCGGTCTGCCCCATATGTTCATGAGGTCCACGAGTTATTCCGGGTTTGGTAAAAGACACATAGCTCATTGCCGGTTTCAATCTATCAGGAAGGGTATCTTCCCGAAAAGTTTCGACTAAATAACCTCTTTTATCCATATATTTGGTTAACTTTTTGATAATCACTCCTTTAATGTCACCTTTTTTAAAATTCATATAACCTTCATTTCATTTTATCTTTTCATTCAAAATTACTCTTAAATATTTTTTATAATCATTTTCCGGCAATTGATTGGTTATTTTTTTTAATTGACCCTGTTCAATATAACCCATACGATAGGCTACTTCTTCAATGCAACCAATCTTTAATCCCTGTCGTCTTTCAATGGTAGCAATATAATTAGAGGCATCCATCAGACTATCTGGGGTTCCGGTATCCAACCAGGCATAACCTCTTCCTAAAAGTTCTACTTTTAAATCGCCTTGCTTTAGATATTCTAAGTTAACATCGGTTATTTCCAACTCCCTTCGAGCTGAGGGCTTTAATTTTTTAGCAATACCCACTACCTCATTATCATAAAAATACAAACCAGGCACGGCAAAATTAGATTTGGGATGTTGAGGTTTTTCCTCAATACTTATAACTTTATTTTTTTGATTAAATTCGACAATTCCATATCTTTGAGGATCTAAAACCCAATAGCCAAAGATATAAGCTCCACTTTTAAGATTTGCCATTCTCTGTAATGTTATAGATAGGCTATGACCATAAAATATATTATCCCCCAGTATTAAACATATTGAATCTTTCCCAATAAAATCCTCTCCAATAATAAAAGCCTGGGCAATTCCCTCTGGTTTAGGTTGTTCTTGATAAGAAATATTTAGGCCAATTTCTTGGCCATCTCCAAAAAGCTCCATAAATTTAGGTAAATCCTGAGGAGTCGAAATGATTAAAATATCTCTAATCCCTGCTAACATCAAAGTAGACAAAGGATAATAGATCATCGGTTTATCGTAAACTGGAATTAATTGTTTGCTGGTTACTTTAGTTAAAGGGTTGAGCCTACTCCCCGTTCCCCCGGCTAAAATTATTCCTTTCATTGGTCGCTCCTTTGTGTAACTTAATTTTTATTCTATTCACAAATTACATATTATTCATCATCTATTATTTTCATCTATTCCAGTTAAAGTTGATGATTTAGACTTTCTGGTTCATTTTCTATATGATTGAGAATAATTTTTATTTTCTATCATTTATTATAATTTTATTCAAAATGTATTGATCAATCAATGATAAAAACTCAATAACTAAAAATTGATATCCAATGGAAAAATTTTTCAATTACCTTCGGTAAATATTATCTTTCTTTTTTTCAGTTCTTTATTTAGATACAAGTTAATGTCAACATTAAAATAATTTTTTACAACTATTTTTTTTATCTTGGCTACTCATATTTTTCCATTACTAACTTTTTGATATTTCTTTACATTATTACTTCTTGTATAGCTTTTTCAACATTTCGAGTGTAATTATTAACATTAAATTTTTCTTTTACAAGTTTTCTGCCAGCGCTACCCATTTTTTTTGATATATTTGTGTGGCGATATAAATAAATCATTTTCATGGCAATTTCTATCGGACTTTTAGGTAAAATAAGATAACCGGTAAGTTCATTTTTTATTATCTCTTTTATTCCTCCTATATCTGAACCTATTACTGGAATACCTGCAGCCATTGCTTCGATAACTACACGCCCAAAAGATTCATTACAAGAAGGTACCAATAAAACCTTGCAATAGGAAAGAATCTGTGGAATATTATCTCTATATCCCATGAAAATTACATTTGTGGAAACATTTAATTTAAAAACTAACTCCTCCAGATAATTTTTATACTCTTTTGCCCCTTCACCAACTATAAGTAGCTTAATATTCGGAATTACTTTCTTTGCAATCTCAACAGCATGTATCGCATCATCTTGGGCCTTTCCTTTTTGAAGTGAACCTATTACAGCAATTAACCAATCCGTTGACTTTGCTCCACTAATATATGGAAAAGGATGATGAATTTTAAATTTCTCAATATCTACTGCATTATATATTATTCTTATTTTCCCATCTAATTTATCATTTTGAAATTGTTCTGCTGTTGCCTTCGAATTAGCAATAATTTTATTTGAAGATCTTAAAATAAAATTAAAAATCCATCTATCTGGCAAGAAAAAATGTAAATATGGATTCTCGGGAATTATTTCTCTAATGTGCCAGATATGCAGTTTTTTGGTAATAAAAGCTATGATTGCCCCGGAAAAAATTACTGTTGTATTTGTGTAAATCATATCGATTTTTTCCTGCTTAATTATCTTATAGAGCATGAAAAGTGCTATGACTTCCAGAATTCCAGAATATCCAAATTTTAAGAAAGATAATAAAATATTTCTTCTATCTTTTAGCCACAATGGTATTTTCACTTTATATATTTTGATATTCAAATGGCGTATCTCTTCTTTTAAAGGCCCAGATCTTGGCAAGACAACAACTGGTGTAAAATATTTCCTATCTATATTTTCTAATAACAGCAACAAACTTCTTTCCGCTCCTGCCATCGCAGAAGAATGAGAAATAAAAAGTATTTTTATAGGTTTTTTTATACTCTGCATAAAAAGTGTACCTCTACATTCTGGAGTATCTGTATTTTTTAAAACCAACAATAATCAACATATAATATGTACTTGAATATTTGTTAAGATTAATTCAATAAAAAAAACTAAATCTAGGATTAATAAAAAGGTTACATCCCGATAAATCTGATTAATAACATTCTGGATTATTCTGCCCACCAGATGTGCACAATATAAGTTAGAAAAAATACACTAACAGTTAGATTTTATCATATATCCTATAATAAAAATTTATTAATCATTTTTTAAAACAAATATTTTTTGTTTTGTAAAAAAATTTACAATTATTTTATTTAGATTTAAGCTATTTATTATAATTATCTCTAAATTAAATACGCTACATAAATTTTTATAATTTTAAAGGCGATAATATCTCTCACCAAGATTATCAATATTAATATTATTTGATATAATATTCACCCCATCAATTATTACTGTTTTCTCACATTTATTATCAACTATTTCAAGATATTTTTCAATATTTTCTCTGAATAATGCATGCGCAATTACGAATATTATACATTCTGCCCATTTTAATATTTCTTCTATATTTTCTTCAGAATAAAACTCTCCAAAATTCGTACTAATAAATTTTACATGAGGATCATATACTTTAACCTCAGCATCTCTCTCTATAAGCTCTTCAATAATTCTAATTGCGGGAGATTCTCTAGTATCATCAATATCAGATTTATAAGCTAATCCTAAAATTGCAATTTTTGAATTTCTTATTTTTTTATTTGCCTTTTTAAGTCCCTTCTCCGCCAAATTAACCGTATGAACGGGCATAAAATCATTTATCTCGCCAGCTATTTCAATAAATCTCGGTATTACCCCAAATTGCTTCGCACGATAAGATATATAATATGGATCAAGAGGAATACAATGACCACCAACTCCCGGACCTGGATAAAAAGGCATAAATCCGTATGGTTTTGTTTTTGCAGCATCAATAACTTCCCATACATTTATTTCCATCCTCTCAAAAATTAATGCAAATTCATTTGCAAGCGCAATATTAACATTTCTAAAAACATTCTCCACCATTTTAACGGCTTCAGCAGTCTTACAATCTTTAACGGTAATAACTTCATCAATAATGCTTCTATAAAGCATTTTAATTACCTCAGAAAATTCTGGGGTTAAGCTACCAACAACTTTTGGAGTATTCTCAATTTTAAATTTTTTATTTCCGGGGTCAATTCTTTCAGGAGAATATCCTACCCCAAAATCTTTTATAACTTTTAGACCACTTTTCTCTTCTAAAATAGGAATTAAAATTTCTTCGGTAGTCCCAGGGTAAGTAGTACTCTCTAAAATTACAAACTGACCCGTTTTTAATAGCCCTCCTACTGTTTTTGCAGCATCCTTTACATAAGATAAGTCTGGCGTTTTACCTTCTCCCAAAGGTGTTGGAACAGTAATTATAATAAAATCAGACTTTTTCAATTCCCTATAGTTACTCGTTGGATAAAAATTTTTCATATTTATTTTTTTATTGTCAACATCCCCAATATAGGATTTTCCTTGATCTAAAAATTCTATATTTTTACCATTCGTATCATAACCAATAACTTTAAACTTTTTACAAAAAGTAACTGCTAAAGGCAAACCAACGTAACCCAAGCCAATCACACTAACTATAATTGATTTATTTTTAATCTTTTGTTTTAAATTTACAACCCATTCCATTTTTTATTTTTCTCCTCTATAAAGATAATATTTTACTATGATATTGTATTAATATTATTTTTTAAATAAATATTTTAATCTCTTTCACGTAAAATATTCTATGTATTTTTTCAACCTTAAATCTTATTCCTTGAATATCATTAAATATTTCACTAAATGGTAATTTATCTTTCTCAATCTGCAAGTAGTGTTCATCATCAGATTTATTCTTATTTTCTAATTTTAACTAATGACTTCCATATCCCTATGTACATTCCTAATATAAATATCATAGCAGCAAAACCTGTATAACCAATTGATAAATCTTTAAAACTGTATATCAGAAGAAAAACTAATAATAACGGCATGCAATACTGAAAGAATTTCCCCAAAACTGGGAATCTCCGGAATAACGGAATCCCTATAAAGAAAGTGATAATAGCAGAAAACAATAAAATTAACAAAGCGAAGCTTACGACAATTACGTATATTCTAATTTCCGCAGTTGTGGATAGATATTGAGGAGAGAAATAGACACCCCATAAACCTAAAGAACGGGATAAGAATGGGGGAATAAGTTGTATAATTGTATGAAATTCTCTATTCTCTTGAAACCTAGTAGCATCAAAATCATTTTCTTTAATTAATTCACTCATAGAAGATACATGAATGTTTTTTTGAGATGTAATCCAAGAGAGAAGATCGGAAAATTCTTGATATGTAAATACGTCTCGATCGCCACCCATTTCAAAAAATTCATAAGCATGAAAGAGGACGACAATAACCGGTTGAGGGTCAGAAGATTGTATTGCTGAATTGACTGCTTGACGTAATTCATGGATAGTAGTAGTTGCTGGTAAAAATCTAAGATGGAAACTTTCCTCTGAAACACCTCGCAAATCTGCAGAGATACAATTAAAATCAATTCTTTCAAGACACTGGAGTGTATTCATGTCATAACTATTCCACGGTGGAATGAAAATAGTAATTTTTGTATTTAATTCATCTTCAAGTAACTTTTTACCTTTTACTATCTTTTTCATTTGTTTTTCGTAACTTAATCCGGAAAATTCAGTGCATCCATTTTTTTTACAATCTTTTACAGTCTGGTGAGAGTAACCATGTAGCGCTGGTTCTATAATTCCAGAATCCATTGCAGTTCTAAGGATATGTACTTTTTCTTCGTTTAATGGCATAACTTCTTGCGAGCTAAAGTTATGCACGTCACCACTCGCAACGTAAGGGATAATCCCAAAGGTGCAAGGTACATCATACATCTTAAAAGTATCAATCAGTTTTGTTTCAAAATTCGTCAAACTGCAACTAGAACAATCATCATATCGAAAAACAATCGTTATTTCTTGAGGTACTACATGCTGATTAGACCATGCAGTAAATAATGGAAATAAAAGTAATAAGAGAACTCCGATAATTATTAGAGTACGTTTTGCATTACCAACTTTTGGATTTTCTTTTGGCATAAATTTTATTTCTCCTTCCTCAATATAAAAAATCTATAATAGAATTTTCGAAAATTCTGTATGTTCTTTCAATTCTAAATCCTGCCCTTTGAATATCATTTATGATTTTACTTAATGGATAACTAGCCTTTCCGATCTTCCAGTAGTGATCTTCATCAAATTTATGAAGAAGCTGGCTTAATTGTGTCAAGGGAATTATTTTTTTTATTTCACCAATTTTTAGAATTTGAACATTAAATCGATAAACTCTATTTGTATCTGACAAAGATAAAATTGAATAAGATTTAGAAACACGAAAAATATCTTAAATAGTCTTATAAAATTTTTCATAAGGTAAATGTTCTAAAATTTCATAACAAGCAATAAGATCAAATGCTCTATTTTCAATAGGGATATTTGTAATATTATTAACAATATCAGGATTTGGTCTTCTACCAATATCCATAGCTAATATATTAATTCCTTTTTCTTTAAAACATTTTGAAACAAACCCATTTCCAATCCCAATTTTAAGCACTTTTTAGGGATTTAAATTGATAATTTCATCAACTTGATGCCAATAACTAATAAAACGACCTTTTAAATCATACAATTTATTAAAATAAATATTTGGTTCAATTTATGGTTTTCATTTTTTCATCCCGATAATTTTACATGGTTTTCTCACTTTTGTATAAAAAGATTGTAGTACTTTAGGCATTTTAAGTGCCTTCATTATCCTCATAATTTTATCTCTGAAATTTTGATGTAATACATCTACGATGGAAAAGCTAAATTCTTTGAGAGTATTTTCTATGTCAAACCAATTCGTCAGCCATGTTACATAAAAGTCCTCACCACAAATATTTTCATCGTCAGATAAAACGGGCTGTAGATAATATATTCTTTTATTAATGCCAATAATTTTTCAAATTGTTAAATAAGTAGTTTTTATAAACTGCCAAAAAATCTCTATTCTAAATTTTGCTTTCCATGATTTATATTCATCCTTTGTTTTCCATCGAATATACGCTATTAAAGCTGGATAGGATCAAGGTAATTAGGCTTAAATATAATAAATAGTCCTCTCACTTTTACAACACCACCCATTTCTCTTAAGGCACTTTTAACATCATTTACATGTTCTAATAAGTCGTATGAACAAACTGCGTCAAATGATTGATTTAGAAAGTTCATCTTACTAGCATTTTCTATTGGTTTAGCCTACTTTCTATTGATTTAGAAAAAAGTTAGATCAGGAGATATTCTTTTATTATCTTTTCTACCCGATTAGTAGATACTCCATCTGTTGGATGGCTAAAAGAAGAGCCTTTTCACTCCTTTGATTGTTTTCAAATAGATGGGTATGAAAGGCAAATTCCCATATCTGGGATTTTTATAATTTTAGATTACCTACTCGAGTATTTAGACTACGACTTTCGTAGCCATTACGGGTAGCATTTCTTATTGATTTATCTCCAGTATAGGAAGGCTTACTCCTACCCATTTATCCCTTTCCTCTTCCATAAATTCCTATAATAGCCTTTCTAGGAGTTCCTTTATAAAATCCTTATCTTCTTTTAAGGCCGTATGAAATATTTCTCCTAATGACGTACTATTTAGTTGGGTTATCTTTATTGCCTCCTTAATGATTTTGGTATCTGTTTTTTATTATATAGATTTTTGATGGCCCCTTTAAGTTATTCTAATCACTTTTACAGAAAATATAGCACAGACTCATTTTTTACATTATTTGAAAATTTCACTGCCTCCGTTGTTATAAATTTTGTTCTTATTATTGTTTAGAAATCTCGTTGGGAAGTTGTAACTCATTACTTTTAATTCATAATATACAAAAGTTTTTTTATGTATGGTATTCACATAACCAGAATAAACATAAGCATTTTTGTCAATTGTTGAAGGTAAGATATATTTTAGAATATTCTTTTCATTAATTTTTGAGAAAGAATCTGCTTTAGAGCTAGCATATCTATCCAGATAGATCACGTCTTTCTGGTTATAATATTTTGAAAGCCATTCTAAAGATCTAACTTCAGACTCATAGAGATAAAATCTATCATATGCTTCTCCAAAATTATTAAGATTCATTTCTGGATATCCGCCAACGAGCTTAGCAATAAAGCCAGAAGACGATAAAAAAAACCAAATGCATATGATACCTATTAAAAGAAATATTGTATTTTTATTTTTTAAAAATTTGAATACCACCAAAATACCTAAAATAGTAGGTAATGAAAGAATTACTAAAATCTGCTGAAAAAGCCTCTCGACATTATATACTATAGAAGCATAGGGAACGAGAACTATTATTCCTAATAAGAATATACAACCCAAAGACATAATTATGTATTCCTCATGGATTTTTTGTTTTTTTAACTGAAAAAATAAGAGATAGAAAACGCCAATTAAAATAGATATCTGTAAAGATCTAGCAGATATCTTTGTCAAGTATACACTTATGAGCTTCACCTTAATGTTTGAAGAGGAAATACTCTTCGGATATCTTGGCTCAATAGCATAATCTGCATATTTCTCAGGACTATAAAAGTTAATCCATGTTTTATTAGTATGGTATTCTTTTGTAATATTATCTCTATAATTCTTAATATCATCCATAGTATAGGTTTCCACAGAACCCCCCAGGGCCGATATGGCTAGTTCGCTTTTCATTTCATTTGTAAATATCTTTCCCATATTACTTGTTACCATTTTTACAAGACCAATTAGATCAGCGGAAGTTCCGGCCAACTGAAAGTACCATGAAAAAGTAAAAACAAAAAGCAAAAGAACTAAGATTCCGCCAAGATAATGTTTTCCCCTCCTTGATCTTCCTTTTTCCTTCAAGTTTAATTTTTGGTATATCTTCGAAAAAATTTTTTTATTTTCAGTTTTCCTGATAAATAGCCAAACGAAATAAACGAAAGCAAAAAGAGCAAGGGCAACATAAGCTGTGGAATAGTGCGAGATTATAATTGAAAATCCAAAAATTAAAAGTAATGTGTTTTTAACGGAAAAGTTGAAATTCCTGTTAAATAGTGCAATTAAAAAAAACGCAAAAAACAAAGTAGCAATTTCTTGCCTTATTATAGCGGTCATCTGCCCCGAAAACTGCCATTGTGACATAAAAAAGAAGCTTGCTAAAAAAGCAATGATACCCTTTGTATATCTTCTAAGAAACAAAAAGATAATAACTGGAATAAAAGAAAAAACTATCTGAAAAAATAACTTAAAAATGTATTCATCATTAATTTTTAAAAAGGAATAAAGAATTGTAGGAAGAATTGTTATACTTAGACAAGCATTATAAGCATGGCCGAGAAAATTTGACATGCTCCAATGAAAATTATCTTTTGTTAATTGGAACATTTGATATTCTTTGTTAATGTCTCCATCATAAATATGCCAACTTCTTAATGAATACATTAACAAGAGTGAAATACTTATCATTAAAATTGCCCAATGAAAGATATTTTCATTCAGTTTCTTTCTAAACAAAACTATAAAAAAAGCATAAATAGCAATACCGCCGATCATTATCAAGGTAAGATAACTTGGTCCATTATTGTTAAGAGTGATTGCCCCTAAAACACTTAAAATGGGAAAAATTATTGGAATTGTAAAGAAAACTATACTCAGTTGGCTTAACTCTGGGATTATGACTTCAAATAAGAAAGATTTATTTCGTATATATGCAATTATCCAAAATGCTAATATAAAAGCATTTAAGCTAATCAATAGAGGAATTATTGAAAGCGGCTTATCAATTCCAACCAAAGGTAAAATCGAATTGATAAATAATCCTCCAAACATCAAAAAGGCAATACTTAATCCAATTGTATAAACCAGATATTCCCAAAAATCAACTTCTCTAATTTTGAGAATTAGCATAATAAACAAACCAGGGACAGTTGTCAGAAATATAAAAGAAAATATCGCTCTTAGATAGAGGTATTGAATATCAAAAAAGACTAAAAGATTAACGACCAGACAAAAAAATAAAATTCCAAAAAATAGTATATTTTTTGTTAGTTTTATTGTCATTTTTTAAAATCCTTTTTTATACTTCTACTATTTTTTAATTATGCTCTAAATTTGGAATGAAAAAAATCCTAGATATGAAACGCGATAAGAAAATTAATACTTTCTTATTTGTACCCAGTAATTTGGATAATCACTAAAATGTTTTATTAAGAATATAGGTAATTTTTGATAATGTTTTCCAAGCATTAATGATAAGAGTTTTATTGTGTCGGTTACAAGTGAAATCAATATCCATAGGTACTTATGATTTTTAAATAAATATTTTATCTTATTGATAAATTTTCTCTTGTTATTTAACATAAGGTAGGTCGAATTCCCTTGTTGATAAATTTGAGTGAATGAAACACCTTGGTCAAAGTAAATTTTAAAAGTATTAATTAAGCTAAATTTATGAGAATGAATTACAACTGCTGTTGGTTCATATATAAGTTTATAGTTTTTTTTTATTATATCTATTGCCCACCCCATGTCTTCACCTACAGGAATATTTTCCGGATATGGATATTTTAATATTACTGATTTTTTAACTGCAGAATTAACGTCAGAAAAGATTACATTATTTTGTTCGTAGTTTTTTATAGAAAAAATTTTTCTGATGTTAGGATAATCCTCCTTGTAATTAAAAAAATCCAAAGGATTAGCAGTTCCATTTGCTATCTGCCTACCGAAAACCCCGGCAACATTCTCTATTTTTAAGTTAACCAGCAAGTTACCCAACCAATTATTATCAGTAGGTATCGCATCTTGGGATAGATATACCAAGTATCGCCCCCGTGCTAGTTTTGCTCCTAAATTTCTTGTTTTACCATGCCCAAAATCACTACGGGGAATCTTGAATATTTTTATTGGATACCTTTTTGCGTATTCTAAAGTGTTATCAATAGAAGAAGAATCGATAATTATTGTTTCAAAATTTTTATATGTTTGTTTAAATACCATCTTCAATACTTTCCTAAACTTCTCCCCACCATTTAGGGTTAATAATATAATAGAAACATTAATTTTTTTCATGAAATTACTCCTTGATAAATATTATCAATCTGTTTAGCGATACTTTCCCAACTGTACTTACACTCAACCTCTTTTCTTCCATTTTTACCTATTTTTTCTCTTAATGTTTTGTTCTCAATTAATATTTTAAACGCTTCTACAATTGCTTCTGGGTTTTTTGGGGGGACTATTAAAGCATTTTCTTTATTCTGGCAAATCTTTGAAATTCCTCCAACGTTTGTAATAATCACAGGCAATTTTACTGCCCAAGCTTCTAACAAGGTTAAAGGAAACCCCTCGTGAAGCGAGGGCAAGATAAACACATCTGACTTATAAAAGCAATCTATGGTTTCATCTCTACTCTTTTTGCCTAAAAATTTAATATATGCGGTTAAATTTAATCTAATAACTAGTTTTTTAAAATAATCTTGATTTAACCCAACACCAATAAGCCATACTTCAAATTTTTTATTTGTATCTTTAAGTTTTTCTATAGCATGAATTAAGTATACTAATCCTTTCTCTATTTCTATCCTACCTATGAATAAAAAAAGGGTTCTGTTGTTCTGCTTATTTCTTTTATTTTGGAATTTATCCAAATCAACACCATTTGGCAGATAAACAACATTATTTATTTTTGATATCTCAAAATTATTCAAAGAATTCTGGTCAACTGTAATAATCTTGTTAAAACCTGCATATTTTAGTAATAATAATTCTGTTTTTCTTTTAATCAATGAATAGCGCTTATCAGGAAAGGTTATTCCATGACATGTGTTTATGATAGGAATTTTATAAATCTTACAGGCAAAAGACAAAACAAAACCAAGCTCAGGTGAATGACTATGAACAATATCTGGTCTAATTTTTCTTAAATATATAAACGAATAAATAAATAAAATAAATAATGATATTATCCTACTTAGATTAATTCTGTCTAAACTAAGTGCCTTTACCTTCAGCCCAAATTTAGTAATTGTGGGAGATTTTATTATTTCCTCGCAATTACTTGTAAGAATATATATTTTATGCCCCATCTTTTTTTGATATTTTTCCAAACTGGTAACTACAATAGAATCTCCCCCCATAATGTCTAGATATTTTTTGGTAATGTGTAAGATCTTCATTTTAAAGCCTTAAATGTTTCATAATTTGTCAGATAATTTATATTTTTCCTTTTACTTATATAAGTCAAAACTCGCTCTATTTTTTCCCAATCATTGCTTTTTTCAAAAACCCATGAGTGCCCCCATAGATGATAAACGCCACCATATTTCTCTATATAATCAAATGTTTTTTTTGCTAAATGTTCCCAGTGTAAATTCTTAAAAAATTCTATGAGGTTAAATTTAGAAAACATTAAAATTTTTATAGAGTCTATTGGTAAAGTTATCAAAGAGTTTCTGTAGGCTTCCAATGTTGTTCCAGACGATAAAAAATGTTTAGGAAAATTAAATATGAATCTTCTCATAGTTCTTGCATAAACAAAACCGGCCTTTTTCACCAATTCTTTTATTTCCTTGTTATACTTCCCACAAGGATAACAAAAACATTTAATTTCCTTTTTTGTGATGTTTTCTAAATATTTTTTTGAATTCATAATCTCATCAAAGGCTTCTTTTTCGTTAATTTTTGTTAATCTTGGGTGAGTCATGGTGTGAGCTCCGATTTCAAAATCACTGTTTATTTTTATAATTTCTTCATCTTTTAATAAATCTTCTTTTTTGAATTCTCTATTTTTCGGAGAAATATAAAAAGTTCCTTTAATTCCATAGTTCTTTAAAAGATTAGCTAATTTTAAATCTAACCTATTCCCATCATCCCAGCTAGTTGTTACAATTATTTGTTTTTTCATTTCGAATAAACTCCCTCAATTTCGTCAACAATTTTATTCCAGTCATATTTTTTCGCTAAATCCATGCAAACTTTCTTCTGCATCTCTCTGCTCGAATTATTTATCAAAATTTTTATAATTCTTTTTTTGATTTCTTCTTCATCGAGTTGGCAGATAAAGCCGTTTCTTCCTTCTTCTATAAGATCTCTGGAAGCATTATCTTTATGGTCCATTGTTATCACTGGTATACCGCAGGCATTTGCTTCAATTACAACAATTCCAAATCCTTCTCTTGTCGATGGTAAAACGAAAACTTTTGATGATTTCATTAAAGCATAAACATTATCATGGCTTTCTAAAAAACCTAAAAATGTAATATTTTTTTCCAAATTTAACTTTTGAGTTAGAGTTTCAAGTCTCTTTTTTTCAGGTCCATCTCCAATAATTAAGCACTTAATTTTTGGTATTTTTTCTTTAATTAATTGTATCGATTTTATTAGTATATTAAGGTTTTTATGGATTAACAATCGTCCTGCAAAAATAACATCCGATTTTTCAGGAAATGCATTTACTTTTTTTATTTTCTCAAAATCCACTCCAATTGAAACAGTAAAGATATTTTTTCTTGACAACAAATCATTTTTTAACTTATTTGTCGTGTGTTCTGATATAGAAATAATTTTGTCCGGCATTAGAACACTTAGTTTTTCAATGACATAAGCTACATTTCCCCATCCTCCAAGGTATTCATTCCAATATTTTCTTTCCCAAACTTCATTCCAACTCGCTATTAATTTTTTTCTTTTTAGTATACAAATAACCTTGGTGGAAAAAAGAACAAAATAAGGCATATGATCTACGTCAATTATATCAAAATCTTCTCTAATTAATTTAAAGCAAGCAAATGCAAACATTATTGCTTCTTTGATTGATCTTCTTTTTTCGGAATATAGAGAATAATATCTACTTATCGCGTGAAGATGAACGCCATTTTCAATTCTATTGTTTTCTTTTTCTTTCCACCACTTCATACAGTAAACATGAACATTGTGGCCACGCTTAGCTAAACGGGTAGAAATTTCATATATTCTTTTTTCCTTTCCACCCTTGTTATATGGATAGACGGCATCAGAAACAAAAGCTATTTTCATTTTTGAGGCTTCCATGTTAAATTTTTAAATAACGTCCAGGCAATTTTTGCGCCGTCAAGAATGGGAGAAAGTTTTGAATGGCCTTCTCTTCTGTCATAGGTTATAGGAACTGAATATATTTTATATCCAAGCTTGGCCATTTTTGTTATCATTTCTACTTCTATAGTAAAGCCACTTGATTTTATATGCAGGGCGAGTTCATCAATAACTTTCTTTTTCCAAGCAAAATATCCAGTACAAGTATCGCTAGTGTTTACTAAATAAAATCTTCTGACAAAGAAGGTAAAAAACCAGTTTACTAATCGATGAGAAAAATTAAATGAATGATCATTTTGTTTTCCTTCAAGTCTGGAACCGATTATCACATCACAAAAACCATTCTCAAGAGGTTCAATAAGTCTTAGAATTTCTTTGGATTTGTAACTATTGTCTCCATCTAACATAACTACGTAATCAGTATCACTACTAATATTTCTAAAACCAGTTTTTAAGGCACTACCCTTACCTTGTTTTTTTTCTGAGACTATTTTTACACCTTTCTCCTGAGCAACTTTGATAGTTTGGTCACTTGAGTTATTGTTAATTACAATAATTTCAGACTGAAATCCATGATGATTTAATTGTTTAATAGGTACACCATCAATGACCTTGCCAATGCCTTTTTCTTCGTTATAGCAAGGGATTAGAATTGTTATTTTTTTAATTTTTATTCTATCATAACTTCTCCTGGCTGATTTCCTTCTATCCTTAATTCTTCTATCTAGAAATGGGAGTGATAAATAATTCTCACAATGTAACTCTGAAGACATTTTTGTTTCAACATTTTTTACTTTATTGGTTGCCTTTTTAGTATTTTCTAAATGAGTCATTTCTTTTTTCAACTCCTTTCTTAAACAAAATATCGTAAAAGTAAGTTTTTATGATATTAAATATAACTTTTTTATTCCTATTAATATTGATTTTAGAAGAATACTATTCATATTTTTTAAAAATCTTCAATAATATTTTTTCCATCGCATCCCAGCTATATTTTTCTACACACTTTTGTCGAGCTCTTTGCCCCATTTTTTCTGCTTCTTCAGGATTGTCTAAAACATATTTTATAGTTTCTGCCAATTTTTCAGGGCTTTCCGGTTCTATAATCCATCCACATCCATTTAGAATTTCTGGAAGATCTGAAACATTTGTAGCAATTATTGGTTTCGCCATAGCCATTGCATCAAAGACCTTCGCCGGAACCTGACCAACTGTAGCTAAGTTCCTTCTCTGTGGTATTACCACAATTTCAGCTATAGCCAAAAATTCTGGAACTTTATCAAAAGGTTGGAGATCAAAGCCTTGAAATCTCTTACCTAGAACTTCTTTGGCAGTTTTGGATAAATTTCTACAATATGGATCCCTTTCATTAATTCCGACAATAACTAAAATAATATTGGGACTTTTTATTAGATCTATAGCTTTTATTAAATCTTCAATACCTTTCAGGGCTCTTGGGGTGCCAAAAAACATCACAACTTTCTCAGTTTCTTTTATTTGATATTTTTTTCTAAGTGAGCTTTTATTAAATTTCTCTGGATTAAAAACCTGCGTATCCCTACAGTGCCGTATGATTGTCCCGCCAAATTTTTGCTGTAGAAAACTATTAGAAACCGTAAGCTCATCGGCAAATTGCGTAATTTTTTCATTAATAGCAGTGATACAATATGAATTTGCTATTCCTAAAAAACTCAAAAATTTCTCAATTACATTTTTGTTTTTTTTAGTAATATTTTTTTTATTGTATAAACAGAAACCAAGCTCCCAATCAGCCATATCCAGTATTATAGGTTTTCTACTAATAAATTTCTTAAAAAGACCAACGCTAAAGCTGCTTAACAGTGGAGTATTTATCCAGATCACATTTCCTGTTATCGCTTTAACTATTCTTGGAACCTGGAACATAAATTGTGGGAATGGATACCCCTGAAAAATTTTGAAAATTATTTCAGAATCCTTTCTGAGCGGTTCCCAAATTTTATTCCCAAATTTTGGACCAATTATTTCTACATCATAATGCCGATCTAAAACCTTTGCGAAAATGTATGCTCGTGCAGTAGAATTTTCTGAAAAATCCGGAGTAAGTAATGATACTTTCATATAAATAACTTCCTTTTTTTAAGTTCTTTATTAGCTTTCTCGGATAAGTCGGTAAAATTCGACTGAGTTTTCACCCAACTAACAAAGTTGGCTAATCCCATTTCAATATCATAATTTGGTTTATATCCAAGCGTTCTCTTGATTCTCGTTAAGTCAGCATAGCAAGAACGAATATCCCCTATCCTGCTTTTCTCAATTATTTTTGGTTTAAGATTTGAATTAAATTTTCCCAGAAGAATATTTACCACTTCTATAACACTAACTTTTCTTCCGGTTCCCACATTAAATATTCCCCTTTTAAGGGTTATATTTTCAATTGCAAGCATTGTTGCCTGAATAACATCATCAATGTAAACAAAATCTCTACTTTCCTTCCCATCTTCAAATATTAAAGGTGGTTCATCATTCATTATTCTTGTAGAAAAAATAGATAAAATTCCCGTATAAGGATTACTTAAAGATTGTCTAGGTCCATAAACATTTTGATACCTTAGGATTACGAAAGGTATTTTTAATGATTGACAAACGTTACTTATCAATTGTTCCTGAGTCTGCTTAGTAACAGCATAGACAGACCCAGGTTTCAGAGGGGAATCCTCATTGGTTGGCAATGCTTTAATGTCCTTTTTGCAATAGGGACACTTTAGTTCCCAACTCTTATTTTTAATTTGTTCGGATTCTCTCGGGGAAGGATATACAATTCCACACCTATCACATTCGTATTTGCCTTCTCCGTAAACCGCCCGTGAAGAGGCAAGAATAATTTTCTCCACTTGATATTTCCCATTTGCTAAAATCTCTAGAAGCATAGCGGTTCCTTGAATATTAGTTTTAGTATACTTTTCTACTTCATACATTGACTGCCCAACACCTGTCTCTGCAGCTAAATGGATTATCACATCTATACCTTTGACCGCCTTTTCTAAAATAACCTTGTCAGCTATGTCTCCGTTCACGAATTCGATATTATTTCTTCTCAAATATTCAGGTAGTTCTGCATTAGGACCATGTACTTGAGGATTTAAATTATCATATAGCTTAACTTGGTAGCCCTTCTCTATCAAATGCTCAGCCAAGTGGGAACCAATAAAACCTGCACCTCCAGTAATTAAAATCGTCCTCGACATAAATTTAATTTCCTTTCGTTCGAATGTATTCAACTCGAAAGCACGCTGCTTCTCGAGTATGTAAATCTTGTTCGTCTATTCTCGATATCAGTAAATTCCATTTCTTCAAGCATATCCTTTAATCTTTTAAAATTATATCCAAAATAGTGCACATCACATGCTATTCCCTTAAGCATCCCTCTTATGTAGAGGAGAAAGTAAAGTGATGCCCTCACTTTTACACTCTCGTAGGTTAGCCCATTTTGATAAGCGAGTGGTTTCCATATGTCATTACCTAATATAGGGCCAATAGTTTCCACTTCATAATGCCATGAAAGTACTTTTGCTAACAAGTATGCTCTACCAAGACAGTTGTGGGATAAATCAGGAGCTAAGATTGAGATTTTCATGACTATTAAGTATCCCTTTTAAGTTCTTCCAGGAATAATTTTTCCATTTTATCAACCGCCTTTTCCCAAGTGAACTGCCTTATATACTCATAACCATTTTGAGCAATCCTTTTTAACAATTCTTCATCGCCCAACAACTTGTTTAAATTCTCAGCTAGTGCTTCTGGGTTCTTAGGTGGAGAAACGAGAGCTGTTTTCCCATGAATGGCATAATCGCGACTCCCCCCGTGATCTGTTGTGACCAATGCACATCTGCATGCCATAGCTTCTGCCGAAGGCAATCCAAAACCCTCTCTCCAACTTGGGCATAAGAATATATCGCAGGAATTATAAATCTCCCTTAGCTCATCATTTGTAGGTCTATAGTGGTATTCGCACTCGAAGTTAATTTGTTTAGTGTGTGAGCCAAACATTACCAGTTGTGTGTCTGGATGTTGCCTTTTCGTTAGTCGAAGTGCTTCAATGCCTTCTGAAACTCCTTTCCAAGCAGAAGGATGACGAAGCATACAAATCCTCTTATTCTTATTGTAGCCTTCTCTTGTTTGGTAAAATACCTCAAGATCCACTGGAGTTCGAATTAGTATAGAATCCTCCTTAAATTCCTCTTTTAATGTTTGTTGCAAACAAGATGAAACTACTATCTTCTTTAAAGGTAACCTATATGAAAATCTATCAACATCATTACAGCCTTCACTCCATAATCTTTCGTAATGCATGAAGAGATGAAATTTTTTGCCTTTTTCTACCGAATAGCTTGCAACATATGGTGCAGTTTGCCACGCTGTTGCCACCACTATATGCCCGTCAGGGATATATTTCTCATTGTAAGACGGCACATATTTTATATCTGCTGCAACTTCCACCCAACCAGGCTTACGTTTTAAAAATTTCATTATAGCCCTTTTGGGATAGACAATCGGGATTCCTTTTATCTTTCCTATTGCAAGAGTTGGTTGCGGGCAAATTACGGTTACTTTGTGGCCTCTTTTAGTAAACCTGTCTGCATAGCCAAGTATAATTTTCACACCACCGCTGATATCTATATGTGGAGTAAAAAATGTAATATTCATAATTACTAAAACTCCTCCTTTGATTTCGCTATAAACGACCTAAATATATCTCTTAATTCAATTTTTAACCAGTTGCCATTAATTTTATCATCTAAAAAATATGCAACTAAAAAATAGAAAAGAACTCCTAAGATAATTAAAAGGATAAATTCACTTATCTTTATCTCTATTAGATTCTTTGTAATTTGTAAAAACAAACATAGAAGAATAGAGCTGATAGCAGGGAGTAACAGGTTTCTACTAAACTTTCTAAATTCACAGTTAACGGTGCTCAGCATTTTTTTAAATCCCCAGGGATCAGCTAAGTTGTTAAGGACAACGGCTAGGGCTGCTCCAGCTATTCCCCATTTCATCATTAAGGGATAAATCAAACATACCATGATAACTAATTGCATTAATGATAATTGGGTCTCTATTTTTGGTTTCCCCGTACTATAAAATACGGGTCCCATTGTTGCAACAACCGACCTTATTGCCCCAAGGATACAAAATATTTGCAGTGCTGAAACCATTGGCATCCACTTTTCTCCTAAGAATATTCTAGTAAAATCAGGAGCTAATATAAATATTAATCCTGCTATAGGAAAAGACAAAAACGCCGTAACCCGCAAAACTTTCAAATATGCTTCTCTTAATTTGGGTATATTATCTTGTAATTTTGAATATGCTGGGAAGGTTACTTGAGAAATTATATGAGTTATTTCAGTTGCGGGCATATTAGCAATTCTATATGCCATCTGGTAAAAACCTAATGCGGTAGTTCCTAATAATTTACCTACAAAAATATCATCTCCTTGTCCAAGTAGAAATATCAATATACTTGAACCTAAAATCCACCTTCCAAAACCAAATAATTCTTTTACTTTTTCTAGAGCAAAGTTTAATCTGGGCCTATAAGGATGTATTAAATAACTTACAAAACATCTGGTTATATTGCCTGCAAGCAAACCTAACACCAGTGCCCATACATTTCTTAAGATTAAAACTGCTGAAATTGCAACAATAAAATCTGCTAATGTTCCTGTAAACTGGTAGATAAACTCTTTATTAAATTCCAATTCTTTCTTAAAATAGGTAATACCAATATTGGTAAATGTTTGAAAAAGAATTGAAAATCCAATTACTCTTATTATTGGTTTTGCTTCTGGTGCATTGAAGAAAACTGCCGCATAAGGGGCAATAAAATATAATATGACAAAAAGAACAAATCCTCGTAAGATTAAAACTGTCCAGGCACTATCCAGATATGATTTTATATCTTCTTTTTTCTGTATTAAAGCATGTTGGAATCCTGTTTCCGAAAAAGTTTCTAGTATAGACATAGTAAGTAATGCGATACCCATTAATCCAAAATCGTTTGGTGATAGTATACGAGCTAGGATGATTAATCTTAACAGACTAAAGCCTTGATTAAATATCCTAAGAAAGAATACCCAAAAACCACTCTTAACCACTCGTTGCGAAAGGGTTCCGCCTGGGGTTATTAAATTATTAGCAATCTTTTTCATTATGCCCATAAATGATTATCCTTATTTTTTACTATTAACTTCTTCCACCTTTACTTCTAAAAATTTATCCCGCTCTAGTATAATAAATCTAAAAAATATGATAAATTTAAAATATTATAAATAAGCTGATGGTTGATATACAAGTCATGCATATATACTTGTAAAAATTGATATCATTTTCCTGAAAATCTCTTTTATTCGATTAAGTCTAATTCTAAAATCTTAACTTCAATATCTTTAAAATACATTATCTTCCATTATAAATATTTTTTAACAAATTCTTTATTTAATTTTTTGTTTAAACCAATCTATTGTACTTTTCAATCCTTTCATTAAATTTACCTTCGTTTTCCATTTAAGAATATTTTCTGCTTTTGTACTGATTCACTAACAAATTTTAAATTACTGATTCTTCCATCGAATCCCAAAACAATCCGGGAAACCACATCGTTTTGACCGATCCAGCTTGCTCCGTATTCTTTGTTTTTT
>Ga0190359_1000506_pt1 | contig 26218 bp, 22 predicted proteins | sample 48721823_MG_FD_161269 | JGI IMG/M metagenome (GOLD analysis project Ga0190359, IMG submission 161269) | Hydrothermal vent microbial mat bacterial communities from Southern Trench, Guaymas Basin, Mexico - 4872-18-2-3_MG | ecosystem: Environmental > Aquatic > Marine > Hydrothermal vents >... | reverse complement strand
AATTTTGGAAGGTATAGAAATATTTATTCCTTTGAAAGATATAATTAATATTCCTGAAGAAATAACCCGTTTAGAGAAAAAATTACTTAAGGTAAAAAAAGAGTTAGATGTAGTATGCAGAAAACTAAATAATCAAGACTTTTTATCCAAAGCACCAGTTGAAGTAATTGAGAAGGAGGAAGTGAAAGCAGATGAATTAAAGGATATTAAAGAAAGGCTCGAAAATCACCTAAAAACCTTAAATAGTGAATAGTCGTTAGTGAATAGTAATGTGCTCCGGTAAAAGAAAAGCAAAGATGCAGCTTGTCGTGTTTTTTTGTACTAAGCATTTACCTAACTAATTAACCAATACTGACACATATTCACTTCTCTGTTTAAAAGAGGTAAATATGATGACTTATGCAGAAGCAATAGATTATATTTATAATTTAAACAAATATGGAATAAAATTAGGTCTAAATAATATATCCTATTTACTTTTTCTTTTGGGTAACCCCCATAAAAAATTAAATATAATTCACATTGGAGGAACTAATGGAAAGGGATCAACTGCTGCAATTGTTAGTTCAATACTTCAAGCCAGTGGTTTTAAAATTGGGCTTTACACTTCTCCTCATTTAGTAGATTTTACTGAAAGAATGAAAATTAATTCGCAAAACATAAGCCAAAAAAAAATATGTGAATTATTAGAAAGGATTAAGCCTTATATTGAGGAAGTTTCTAACACTACAGGTTATAACCATCCTACTTTCTTTGAAGTAATTACCGCAATAGCTTTTCTTTATTTTTATGAAGAGAAAGTGGATTTTTTAGTTTTGGAAGTTGGATTGGGAGGAAGGTTAGATGCTACCAATGTTTGTCAACCACTAATATCAGTTATTACCCGTATTGATTATGATCATATGGATAAATTAGGAAGTAGTTTAAAAGAAATTGCCAGAGAGAAAAGTGGAATTATTAAAACCGGAAAAACCGTAATTTCTTCATCTCAATATGAGGAAGCTTATAAGGAAATTAAAAAAATAGCTAATGAAAGAAATTCTCCCCTTTTTAGCATAGGCAAAGAGATAAATTATCAAATAAAAAAAACTGATATTACAGGTAGTATATTTGATTTAAAGGGAATTTATGGTGAGTATAAAGATATGTATGTATCATTGGTAGGCAAACACCAGGTGGATAACGCCGCTACAGCTATTGCAACTATTGAAGCTCTTAGAACTAAAGGATTAAATATTCCAACAAAAGCAATAAGAGATGGCTTGGGAAAGGTAAGGTGGGAAGGAAGACTGGAAATTATCCAAAATGATCCTCTATTAGTCTTAGATGGGGCGCATAACCCCAATGGGATCAAGATAGTTCGCCAAACTTTGGAAGAATTATTTTCTTATAATCGACTTATTTTAATATTAGCCATTTTCTCTGATAAAGATTATAAAAAGATGGTTCAAGTTATATCGCCAATAGCTGATTTAATTATTACTACTAAAGCAAAAAATCCTCGAGCAACTCCTCCTCAGGTAATTGCTAAAGAAGCAGAGCAGTATATAAATAAAAATAAAATAATCGCTACTGAAAGTATACCCCAAGCCATAAACTGTGCTTTATTAAATTCTAAAAAAAATGATTTAATTTGCATAACTGGTTCACTATACACAGTAGGCGAAGCCAAGAGGTACTTTATAAATAAAAATCTAAAATAATATACTATACAAAAGAAGTAAAGAAGAGTGTAAATAATTATGTTTAATCTTTCTGATCAGGAAAAGATTACGATAATTTTTTTATTAATAATTATAATAATAGTTTCTGGAGTAATTTTGTATAGAAATTTTAATGTTGAAGATGAATTTACTATAAACCCTTCGGAGAATTCAACAGAAAATAATTCTACAGTAAAAATAGAAGCTCCTCCAGTCATAATTCATATCGCTGGTGCGGTTAATAATCCGGGTGTTTATCAGTTAAAATCTACAGATAGAATTATTGATGCAGTAAAAATTGCTGGAGGGGCAACAGAAGAAGCAAACTTAGACGCAGTTAATTTAGCTTCACTTCTTAAAGATGGTCAAAAAATAATTATACCTTATAGAATTGTAGGAACTACTGAAGAAAACAATAGTGATAATTCATATAAAAATATTGATAGTATATATACTTCTTCGTATTCAGATAAAATAAATATTAATACCGCTAATTCTAACCTTCTGCAATCTTTGCCAGGGATTGGCCCAGTTCTTTCGGAAAGAATAGTAGAATATAGAGATAAAAATGGATTATTCAGCTCTATTGAGGATATAAGAGAGGTTTCAGGAATTGGAGAAAAAAAGTTTGAAGGAATTAAAGATCTAATTTGTGTCCAATAAAAGATTTGTCTTCAAATAATCAATACAATAAAATCAGGCCTTTATTTTTAATTCTATTTTTATACATTATTGGGGCAGTCTTTGGGAAATTTATTTATTTTAATTTAATTTTTACATATATTGTTATAGTATTATTATTAATTATCACTTTTATAAGTTTTTTAAAGCAGTGGAGTATAACCACTGCTTTATTATTTTTAATAATAATTCTAATTGGGATATTCAATTACAATCTAAATTCGAGGCCATCTGGCCATGAACATATAATTAATTTTGTTGAAGACAAAAAATTAATTATTTTTGGGACAATATTAGAAAAAGAATATTATCCTGAACAGGGGAAATATTCCCTTAAATTTAAAGTAAATCAAATTGAAAAAGAAGGGCAAAAGAGAAAGGTAAAGGGTATAACCTTAATCAATATATATACCGGTAATTGCCCTTATGAATATGGAGATGTGCTAAGAATTCAAGGAAGATTGGTTAAGCCGATAGCTAAAAATAATTATGGGGAATTTGACTATGAATTATATTTAGCTCAAAGAAGAATTTTTACCTATAGCAATATATGGCAAGATAAGGATATTCAAAAAATTGGAGAGGAAAGAATAAATCTATTAATATCTTTTTCTGTTTATGTGAGAAACAAAATAAAAGGTATAATAGGAAACCTTATTGATTCTCCTTATGATTCTCTACTAATCAGTATGTTGTTAGGGGAAAAAACTTACCTTTCGCCAGAAGTAAAAGATGTTTTCATTGAATCAGGGATTATGCATATATTAGCAATTTCTGGTTTACATATCGGGATAATTACCTTTGCTCTATTTGCTTTTTTTAATTTTCTTCATATTCCAAAAAGGATAAAAATAATTTCCATAATAGTAATATTAATTATGTATGCCTCAATTACTGGATTTCGTCCTTCTGTAGTTCGAGCTTCTATTATGTTTTCTATATTAATAATAGGAAAATTAATAAACAGAAAAGGTAATCTTTACACTTCTCTTTTCCTGGCAGCTTTGATAATTTTATTGATAAACCCTTTAACATTTTACAATGCTGGTTTTTTATTGTCTTTTGTAGTTACCTTTTTTGTAATATATCTATCTCCGATTTTTCAAGAATTATTTTTTAATATTGTGGAATGGATTAGAAAACCTTTATCAGTTTCAATGGCTGCTTGGTTAGGTATTTTCCCACTTTCTGCTTATTTTTTCTATAAAGTATCATTAATTGCTATTATTACTAATATAGTAATTGTTCCTCTGGCTACCATAGCAGTGATATTAGGATTTATAACATTTTTTATGGGATTGATTAGTATTCCCTTAGCTAATTTAACGGCAAATATTAATTATTATGTTCTAATATTAATTACTTCATTAGCTAAATTATTTTCCTCTTTACCTTTTTCATATATACATATTGCACAACCTTCAATTATATCTATTTTTTTATATTATTCATTGATATTTCTTGTCATAGAAATATCTTATCGTAAAATATTTTCGGCAAAATTAAAAATTAAATTTATAATTTTAACATTATCTGCGGTATTGATTGTTATTATAGTTCAAATATTTTACCCCTTAGATAATCTTAAAGTGAATTTCATAAATGTAGGTGAAGGAGATTGTATCCTAATTGAAACACCTAAAAAATCTAATATTCTAATAGATGGAGGAGGGACACCCCAAGGCTCTTTTGATGTAGGAAATAAAATTGTAATACCATATTTAAGGAGAAAAGGAATAGACAAAATTAATCTTCTGATATTAACTCATCCCCACTTAGACCATTTAGAGGGATTATTGCCTATACTAAGGGAATTTAAAGTTGATATGGTTTTAGATAGTGGATTAACTTGTGATATACCAGAATATAATGAATTTATTTCACTGATTAAAAATAAAAATATACCCTATCATCAGGCTAAAGCCGATGATAATTTTATTTTTGGCAAAAATTTAGAGTTACTTTTACTTAATCCCTTAAATAATTATGATTGTTATGATGAATCAGATTTTAATAATGCTTCGATTGTGGTAAAATTATTCTATAAAAATTCAAAATTTCTTTTTACTGGAGATATCGAAGAAGAAGCCGAAAAAAGAATGTTAATCTGGCAAAATATTTTAAAGAGTGATATCTTAAAAGTTGCCCATCATGGAAGTTTAAGTTCTACCAGCTTAGAATTTTTAAATGAAGTTGACCCTATTATTGCAGTTATCTCTGTTGGTAAAAATAATTTTGGACATCCTTCTCCGAAAATTATTGAAAGATTGCAAGGTAAAAATATTAGAATATATCGTACAGATGAGAATGGTACAATAATTATAAGAACTGATGGTAGAAAATATTTTGTAAAAACATTAAGGTGAAAAAATGAACCAGGAAAATTATTTAGATTACGAAAGAATATTAAATCATGTGAAAAAAGAAAATGTTCGTCCTATTTATTTATTTTTCGGAAGTGAAAATTATTTGAAAGAAAATATTTTAAATAAATTCAAAAATAAACTAATTAATTCCAACCAAAGAGAACTAAATTATAAAGTATTTTACGGTAATAAAAACTCAATTAGTGAAATAATAAATGAGTTGCAAACAATTCCCTTTATATCTAAATATAAGTTAGTAGTAATAAAAGAGGCAGAAAAAATTACGCAAAAAGATGAAGTGAAATTGATAAATTATTTTAATCACTTTAAGTTGAATAATAATTTTTCGGTCCTATTGATAATATATAAAGAAAATACTCCAGATAAAGAAATAGTTAAAGCAGTTAAAAGAATAGGTTTAATAGTAAATTTTAATATCCCAAACAAAACTAAATTAATTCAATGGATAAAGGCTAAATTCCGTCAGAATAATAAAGAAATTACTCCAGAAGCGTTATTTTATTTACAATCTTTGGTTAGTTTTGAATTAAGTTATCTTTTTAATGAAATAGAAAAAATAGATATTTATACCAGAGATAAAAAGATAATAGAAAAAGAAGATATTATTACTGCTATAGGTGGTACAGAATCTGTCAATATATTTAAAGTTTTAGATTCTTTAGGTCAGAAAAGGGCAAATAGTGCCATAGATGGATTAGTGAGATTAGATAACGGTAATCTTCATTCTTTATCCATACTTGCAATGATTTACCGACAAATAAGACTTATATTACGTACAAAATTATTACTTCTAAGTGGAGCTAATTTTAATCAAATAAAAAAAGAACTAAAATTACCTTCGTTTATTGTGGAAAAAATAGAAAAACAATCAAAAAAATATACCATTAAAGAACTTTGCCGAGCTTATAAATTATTGAATATCGCAGATTTAGAATTAAAAGATAGCCAGAAAAATTCACAAATTATTTTGGAAGAATTGGTTATGAACATTATAAATCAAGCTTACAATAAGAACGAATCAGGTAAACCTGATTCCTATAACAATAAATTATAAAACGGTAGGATAAGTGCCCTCGTCTGTCATCGTTTAAGAATATTAAATGTAGAAATATGATATATAATATATACACATAAATGTAATATTTTCTGTTCACGATTACCCATTCTTGCGGGCATAGATGCAGTTTTAAGTTTTTAGTTTGCTTTAATTTCTGTTTTTGCCTTTACAGATACAGATTTTTCATCTTTTTCGGTCTTGGTTTTTTTCGTAATCTTTTTAGTTACTTTCTTTTTAGTTTCTTTAGTTATTTTTTTAGCTATTGTTTTTTTGCCAACTTTTACCGTTTCTTCGGTTTCTGTTATTTGTCCAGGTTTTATCAAGGCCGTTAATTTTTTAGCCAATCTCGATTTTTTGCGAGAAGCGGTCCCTTTAAGTAGAATACCTTTATTAACAGCTTTATCTAAGATTGAAACTGAATCTTTAAAATATTTAATAACATCGTTTTTATTTTTTTCTTCTAAGGCTTGATCGAATTTTTTAATATTAGTCTTTATTTTGGATTTATATGCAATATTTCTTAAATGACTTTTTTCAGCTGTTTTTACTCTTTTTATTGCAGATTTTATTCTGGGCATAATAACATCCTTTCGTTAATTTTATTTACTTGGTAAATTTTAACATTATTTTATAATAAAAGCAAGTCTAATCAGTATCGATACTATATCACTATACACGCTAAACACTGTATGCTATACTTTATCATATACAGGATATATTGGATATGAAGAAAAGGGGATTGATGGAAACAAATCATAAAATTGCTAAATATGCTGGGATAGTAATTACAGCAACCATATTTTGTAGAATATTAGGTTTAGGGAGAGAGATAGTAATTTCTAATAAATTTGGTGCAAGTATCGAAACTGATGCCTTTTTTATTGCTTTTATGATTCCTAATTTGTTAAGAAGTTTTTTAGGGGAAGGTGCTTTAAATACAGCCTTTATACCTGTATTTACTGAATATCTGACTAATTATGATAGAAAAAAAGCAGAATATTTTGCCAGTAATGTTCTGAACTTTTTAATATTAGTTTTAATAATAATTATAGCTTTGGGAATTTGGGGAGCTCCATTATTAATCAATATAATTGCCATTGGTTTCAAAAGTAATATCTATAAATATGAATTAGCTATAAATCTAACTCGATTTATGTTTCCATATATAGGATTTGTAGCGATTGCCGCTCTATTTATGGGCATATTGAACTCTTATGATCACTTTTTGGTGCCAGCTTTGGCACCCGCAATGTTAAATATTTTTATTATAATTTTTGCTTTTATCTTGAGCTCTCGATATGGAATTTACAGTTTAGCCTTAGGGGTAATTTTAGGGGGTATTGGTCAAGCATTAATACAAATTCCAGTATTGATAAAAAGAAGAATAAGATATAAATTAATTATAGATTTTAATGATAATGGAATAAAAAAAATGTTTAAATTGTTACTTCCTGCTGTCTTAGGATTGGCTATTACCCAGATTAATGTAGTGGTAGACAGAGCTATAGCTTCTAATTTAGTAGATGGAAGTATATCCGCTTTGTATTACGCAAATAGGCTAGTTCAATTTCCTTTGGGTGCTTTTGGTATAGCTATTTCCACAGCTATTTTTCCGACGCTTTCTAAATTTTCCGCAAAAGATAATATATTTGAACTGAAAAAATCATTTTTATTCGGTTTAAGAATGTTGATATATATAACTATTCCTTCTGCAGTAGGGTTAGTAGTATTAAGGAGGCCTTTAATTCGCTTAATTTATGAACACGGTATTTTTAGTAGAATAGCTACCACAATGACTGCTAATGCTCTGTTATATTATTCCATTGGTCTATTTGCTTATGCCAGTGTTAAGCTAATCACTATGGTATTTTATGCTTTAAAAGATACTAAAACTCCAGTTAAAATAGGAATATTCATTGTATTTGTAAATATTATTCTCGATTTAATTTTGGTCAGATATTTAGCTCATTCAGGTTTGGCTCTCGCCACTTCGATAGCCGCTATAATAAATATGATTATTTTACTAAAAGTTTTGCAAAATAAAATAGGTAGTGCCAAGTCTGGAGGCCAAACAGTCTTCCTATTAAAAACTGTTGTAGCTTCCTTTGTTATGGGTATAAGTTGCATTTTAATTAATACTTTTTTAGAGAATATATTAGAATTATCTAATAAATTCAATCAAGCCATTCAGATATTTATTCCGATTTTTTGCGGTGGTATAATATATATAGTTATCAGCTATTTATTAGGTATCCAGGAAGTTAAGAATTTAAAACAAAATTTAAAAATAATCCTAAGTGGAAAGGCGCAGAAATGTTAAAAGATTGCCATATCGATACAAAAAAAATAAGAAATTTTTCCATAATTGCCCATATTGATCACGGAAAATCCACAATTGCTGACAGATTATTAGAATATACTGGAACGATTTCAGAAAGAGAAAGAAAAGAACAAATATTAGATGATATGGATTTAGAAAGAGAAAAGGGTATAACCATTAAATCAAAAGCAGTAAGATTATATTATCAAGCAGAAGATGGCAATGAATACATTTTAAACTTAATTGATACTCCAGGACATGTAGATTTTTCTTACGAAGTTTCTCGGAGTCTTGCTGCTTGCGAGGGAGCATTACTTATTGTCGATGCTTCTCAGGGCATCCAAGCTCAAACTTTAGCCAATATACATTTAGCTGTTAAAAATAATTTAAAAATAATACCAGTAATTAATAAAATAGACCTTTCTACTGCTAATCCAGAAAAGGTTATTCAAAATCTAAAAAGTATTTCCGAAATAGAAAATAATGAGATAATTTTAGCTAGTGCAAAAGAAGGTATTGGGACCAAAGATATTCTTGAGGCAATTGTACAAAAAATACCTCCACCATCAGGAGAACTGAATCTTTCATCAAGGGCACTTATATTCGATTCGGTTTTCAACCCTTACCAGGGAGCAATCGTATATGTTAAGATAGTAGATGGAATTATAAAGCCCGGAATGATTATAAAAACTATGTCTAATGAAAAAAAATATGAAGTTGCAGAAGTAGGAATTTTTCGTCCCAAAATGCAGCCTACATATAAACTTATTGCTGGTGAAGTAGGATATATAAAAGCTGGATTTAAAAACATTAAAGATACTCGAGTAGGAGACACCATTACTGATTCTTCTAATCCTGCAAAAAGAAGCCTTCCTGGGTATAAAAAAGTGAATCCTTTAGTTTTTTGTAGTATTTATCCTATTGATAATAAAGAATACGAAAATCTTAAAGCAGCATTAGATAAATTAAAATTAAATGATTCTTCTTTATTTAGTGAACCTGAAACATCCCAAGCTCTGGGTTTTGGTTTCAGATGTGGATTTTTAGGATTATTACATATGGAAATTATTCAAGAAAGGTTAGAAAGGGAATATAATATTAGTTTAATTGCCACGACTCCTAGTGTAATGTATCAAATTACCAGGAAAGACGGAAAAATTATTAAAATAAGTAATCCTTCTTCTTTCCCCTTAAAAACTGAAGTAGATAAAATCGAAGAACCATATGTGAAAGTGAATATCATTACTCCCAGTCAATATATTGGGGGAATTATGGATTTAGCACAAGATAGAAGAGGGATTTTTAAAAATATGGAATACATAGATAAAACAAGAGCTAAATTAGATTATGAATTACCCTTAAATGAGATTATATTAGATTTTTATGACAAATTAAAGTCCAGAAGTAGTGGATTTGCTTCTTTAGATTATGAATTTATCGGGTATAAACCATCTGATTTAATCAAGGTAGATATATTGGTTAATCATGAGATAGTGGATGCTTTATCCTTTATTGTTCATAAGGATAAAGCCTACTCTCGTGCTAAAAAGATAGTAGAGAAATTAAAAGAAATTATTCCTCGCCAATTATATGAAGTGCCAATTCAAGCAGCAATTGAGCAAAAAGTTATTGCTCGCGAAACAATAAGAGCATTAAAAAAAGATGTTATTGCTAAATGTTACGGAGGCGATATTACCCGTAAAAGAAAACTCCTGGAAAAACAAAAAGCTGGCAAGAAGAGGATGAAAAAATTAGGAAAAGTAGAAATTCCACAAGAAGCATTTCTAGGAATATTAAAGATTGATTAGGTGAGTCTAAATGGATATAGGTCTATACTTGCACTTCCCTTTTTGCAAATCGAAATGTTTTTACTGTGATTTTAATTCTTATCCTTTAAGAAATGATAAAGAACTGTTGGTGTATATTTCCTCTTTACAAAAAGAAATCAGTATATATTCTAAAAAATTAAGGAATGTTACCCTAAAGACAATATATTTGGGAGGTGGAACTCCTACCCTTTTATCAGGAGAATTAATCGGCAATATTATAAATTTTTGTAAACATAATTTTAATATAACTCAGAATATTGAAATAACTATTGAAGCAAATCCAGGAACAGTTGACAAAAAGAAATTAGAGATAATGTTATCCTCTGGAGTAAATAGATTGAGTTTGGGAGCACAGAGTTTTAACAATTATTTATTGAAAAAACTAGGTAGGATCCATACTGCTCAAGACACTATATCTTCTTATTATCAAGCCCGGAAATCAGGTTTTAATAATATTAATATAGATATTATGTTTGCATTACCCGATCAAACATTACTTGATTTTCAAAATTCTATTAAAAAAGCTTTATCTTTAAGACCAGATCATCTATCTTTATACAATTTAACCATCGAAAAAGGGACAGCATTTTACAATTATTATAAACAAGGTATTCTAAATCTTCCTGATGAAGACTTAGAATACGAAATGTATGATTGGGCAATAAAATATTTAAAAAAGAATAATTTTGAGCATTATGAAATATCCAATTTTGCTCTCCCTTCAAAGCGTTCGATTCATAATCAAATTTACTGGAATAATCAACCTTATTTAGGAATAGGAGCAGGAGCTACTTCTTTTATAAAAGGATACCGTTATATAAATTATAAAGATCCAAAGTTCTATATTAAAAATATAAAGAACGGTAAATTACCAATAGACAAGGGGGAAAGATTAACTCTACACAAAAGAATGATAGAAACGATAATTTTAAATCTAAGAACCAAAGATGGTTTAATTTATCAAAAATTTTATAATCAATTTGGAATGAAAGTAGACAAAGTATTTTATAATTCTATAAATAAATTAATCGATTTAGGATTATTGAGAAAAGATAATTATAAAATTCAACTTACCGCAAAAGGATTATTTCTTGCTAACTATGTTTTTAGAGAATTTATTGATTAGTTAGTCATTGGTAAATAGCCAATAACCAAAAGAAGGCCAATCCGTATTATAGAATAAGAGAGAAAAGTTTTAACCCTCATTTTTATGAGGATAGAATTTTGAATTATGATTTTTTTTTACTTTTCACTTTTAGCTTTTAGCTGTATAATAATAATTAGTAAATTAAGTCTAATCGATTATTTAGAAAATTATTTTTATAGAATATCTTGACAAATAAATTATGTAGTGGTATTTTATCTAAGGCAATTAGCACTCTCAGAGGTAGAGTGCTAAAAGAGGTGAAGAGAATGGAACTAAATGAAAGAATGAGAAGAATATTGGCAGCAGTAATACATCGGTATATTACTACTGCTGAGCCAGTTAGTTCAAGCATAATCGCTGAAAAATACAATTTGAATCTAAGCACAGCCACTATAAGACACGAGATGAATTTATTAGAGAAATATGATTATTTGTGGCAACCTCACACTTCAGCTGGTAGAATTCCAACTGATAGAGGTTACAGGTTTTATGTAGATAATTTGATGAAAAAGACTCATTTAAAAGAAAACGAGAAGGAACAGATTATTCAAATTTATAGAAAAAGCAAAGAGTTCGAAGAAACTATGAAGATAACATCACAATTACTATCAAAATTAACCAATAATATAGGAGTTGTTTTAGAACCACACATTTTTAACCATTTAATTAAACGTATTCAATTTATACCGGTTGGGAATAACCGTATTTTGGTATTAATAATTACTGATACAGGATTAGTTTGTCAAAAATTAATAAATTTATCTGGGGAAATTACTAAAAGCAATTTAAATTATCTTTCAAATTTTATAAATATAAAATTACAGGAAAAAGATGTAAATCTTGTAAATTTATATAATATATTAAAAGAAGAGCTTAATAAAATTCTTTCATTCCAGGAAAGATTTAATTACATTCATAATTTTATTGAAGATTGCTTCAATTTTAGATATTTCAATGACAAAGTATACTTAAATGGTCGAATCAATATAATGAAACAACCCGAATTTAGAAAAACAAATAATTTGAATTATATTTTATCATTTATTGAAAAAGAAAACATTTTGGCTAATACTATAAAAAAATACTTAGCATTTGAGAATACTCAAGTAATTATTGGAAGAGAAATTCAGCAAAAAGAGATACAAAATTGTACCTTGATTGCGAGAAAATACAAAATCAAAGGCAAACCTGCTGGGGCAATTGGCATATTAGGACCAACTCGAATGAATTATCCTCGAATGATTTCAATTGTAGAATTTATTTCTGAAAAATTAAGTGAAGCATTATCTGAATTTTAGAAACAAATATTTTAGGGCATTTAAATATTTTGAAATTCCGATTTTATAATCATAAGCTTAAAATAAAACAATAAACTCTAACAAAATTGTCAGAAAATTTTTTGGATAACGCGGAAATGGAATAAATAGAATATGGGTTTTAATGAAATTTGCTTCCCTAATAATATTTGGAGGGTTAATAATGGTTGATATAGAAAATAATCGTAAATTAAAAAATGATAATAAAAAATTGAAGGATAAAAAACATAAAAAGATAACAAAAGATGAATTAAATAAAAAATTAAAAGAAAAAGATGATTTGATAAAAAAATTAGAAGAAAAATTATCTGAAACTGAAAAGTTAGCTCAACAAAAAGATAATTTATCTAAAGAATATCTAGAGCATATGAAAAGATTACAAGCTGATTTTGAGAATTATAAAAAACGTGAAGAAAAAAAGAGGAAAGATTTTATAGAATTTGCGAACAAAGAATTGTTAAGCAAGTTATTATCTGTTGTTGATAATTTAGAAAGGGCTTTGGATTCAAGCAAAAATGAAAGTAATGTAGAAGCAATAAAACAAGGAATTAATAATATCTTAAAAGACTTCTGTAATATTTTAAATAAAGAAGGGGTTAAACCTATAAAAGCAAAAGGACATAAGTTTGACCCTTATAAACACGAAGCAGTAATGACTGTTGAAACTGATCAATATCCTGAAGATACGATAACTGAAGAGCTCCGAAAGGGTTATTATTTCAAATCGAAAGTATTAAGACCTGCAATGGTAAAAGTTGCAGTTTCTAGTAAAAAAAATAAATAGTTTAAATAAATTATATAGATAAGGAGGAAATTTGTTATGGGGAAAATAATAGGAATAGATTTGGGTACTACCAATTCAGTAGTAGCTGTAATGGAAGGCGGTAAGCCAGTAGTTATAGAAAATGAAGAAGGAGGTAGAACTACTCCTTCTATTGTTGCATTTACTAAAAAAGGAGAACGATTAGTAGGGTTATTAGCAAAAAGACAAGCTATTACCAATCCAGAAAATACAATTTTTTCAGTTAAGCGACTTATTGGTAGAAGATATAATGATGATATAGTACAAAAAGCAAAAAAAATCTTACCTTTTAAATTAATTCCCGGGGAGCATACGGATATCAAAATTGAGGTAAGTGGTAAAGCTTATAGCCCCCCGGAAATATCGGCAATGGTATTGCAGAAATTGAAAAAATCTGCGGAAAGTCATCTGGGAGAAAAGGTAACCGATGCAGTCATTACGGTTCCTGCCTATTTTAACGATAATCAAAGAGAAGCGACAAAAGACGCAGGAAGAATTGCTGGCTTGAATGTTTTAAGAATTCTTAATGAACCTACCGCAGCTGCTTTAGCCTACGGTTTGGATAAGAAAAAAGATGAAAAAGTAGCTGTCTTTGACCTTGGTGGAGGTACATTTGATATTTCCATTTTAGAGATTGGTAAGGAAGGGGTATATGAGGTAAAATCTACCAATGGAAATACTTTCTTGGGAGGCGATGACTTTGACCAAAGGATAATAAATTGGCTAATAGATAATTTTAAAAAAGAAAATGGAATAGATTTAAAAAATGACCAGATGGCTTTACAAAGATTAAAGGAAGCTGCTGAAAAAGCAAAATGTGAATTGTCTTCTGCCCTAGAAAGTGAAATTAATTTACCTTTTATTACTGCTGATGCCAGTGGGCCAAAACATCTAAATATTACTTTAACGAGGGCAAAATTAGAACAATTAACTGCTGATCTCGTTGAAAGTACTATAGAACCTTGTTACAAGGCACTTGAAGATGCTAAGTTAAAACCGGAAGATATAGATGAAGTAATATTAGTTGGTGGACAAACTCGAATGCCAAAGGTACAAGAAATAGTTAAGAAAATATTTGGCAAAGAAGCAAATAAAGGAGTTAACCCTGATGAAGTAGTGGCAGTTGGAGCAGCAATTCAGGCTGGTATATTGAAAGGTGAAGTTAAGGATGTTTTACTTCTTGATGTTACTCCTTTATCTTTAGGTATTGAAACCTTAGGTGGGGTATTTACTAAACTTATAGAAAGAAATACTACTATACCTACTTCTAAAAGTCAGGTATTTTCTACCGCTGCTGATAATCAAACAGCTGTTGATATAAATGTATTGCAAGGCGAAAGGCCAATGGCTAAAGATAACACCAGTTTAGGCAGATTTCAATTGGTAGGCATCCCTCCTGCACCAAGAGGGGTGCCTCAAATAGAAGTTACCTTTGATATTGATGCTAATGGTATCTTAAATGTAAGAGCGAAAGATTTAGGAACAGGTAAAGAACAAAAGATAACCATTACTGCTTCTTCTGGATTAACTGAAGAAGAAATTAAGCAAAAAGTAAAAGAAGCAGAGCAATATGCTGAGGAAGATAAGAAAATAAAAGAGAAGGTAGAACTCCGTAATCAAGCAGATACTTTAATTTATACAGTTGAAAAAAATATAAAGGAATCAAAAGATAAAATTAGTGAAGATGAAAAAAATAAAATAAACGAAGATATTAAAAATCTCAGGAAGGCTTTAGAAGAGGATGATGCGGAAAAAATTAAATCAGCTATCGAAAAATTAACTGCTTCCTCGCATAAGCTTGCTGAAGAAATTTATAAAAAAGCTTCGGCTCAAGCGCAACAACAGGGAGCAACTCAAGAAGAAAAAGAGAGTGAACAATCAAAAACAACAGAGAAAAAAGATGAAGAGAAAGTAGTCGATGCTGATTATGAGGTAGAAAGGGACGAAGATAAAAAAGATTAGCTGTATAGCACACAGCGTGGGGCGTATTGCATACGCCCCCAATAATGTAAATAAAAGTGTAGAACAGGTGTCCCCGTTTTCATGAGTATAAGTAACAGCTAGCTAAGTAACTAAATAATAAATCAAGATACACAATTCAACTATTAAATAGAACAACTTAATGGAGAGGAAAATATCAATTGCCCAAAAAAGATTACTATAAAATTTTAGGCATAAATAAAGACGCGACTACCGATGAGATAAAAAAAGCTTATAGAAAACTTGCTCTAAAATATCATCCAGATAGAAACTCTTCCGATAGTGCTGCTGAGGCAAAATTTAAAGAAATCAATGAAGCTTACCAGGTTCTTAGCGATCCAGAAAAGAGGGCGAAATATGATCAATTTGGCTCAGCAGAAGGTTTGGGAGGATTTGATTTTCGAGATTTTCAAGGAAGAGGTTTTTCTGATTTTGGAGATTTTGGAGATTTTAGTGATATATTCGATTCTTTTTTTGGAACAAGAACTCGAAGACGCGAAGAAAGAGTTCGTCCTCAAAGAGGGGCTAATTTAAGATATAATTTAGAAATAAGCTTTGAAGATGCTGCCTTTGGCAAAGAAACTAAAATTGAAGTTCCTCATTGGGAGACTTGTCCGATATGTCATGGAAGTAAGGCTAAGCCGGGAACTAGTCCAGAAATCTGCCCTGATTGCCATGGAACTGGTGAAATTAGAAGTACACAAAGTTCTTTATTTGGGCAATTTGTGAATATTCAAACCTGTCCTCGTTGTGGAGGGGAAGGTAAAATAATCCGTAATATCTGTACCAATTGTAGAGGAACAGGAAAAATCAAGAAAAATAAGATAGTGAAAGTAAAAATACCTGCGGGAGTAGATACAGGACATCAATTAAGAATTGCAGGTATGGGTGAACCTGGAGAAAGAGGCGGCGCCTCTGGAGATCTATATATTGTAATATATGTAAAGCCTCACAAAATATTCAAACGTGAAGGAATAAATATCAGATGCAACCATTCGGTAAGTTTTGTAAAGGCAGCATTAGGAGGCGAAATTACTGTCCCCACTTTAGATGGTAATGCAAAATTAAAAATCCCTTCGGGGACCCAATCAAATACAATATTTAGACTTAAGGGGAAAGGAATATATAAAATTGGCTCTAAACAACGTGGAGATCAGTACGTTAAAATAATGGTAGAAGTCCCCAAAAAATTGAGCAATGAACAAAAGAGGTTACTATTGGAATTTGCTAAATTAAATGGTGAGGACCTAAAGACAATTGGTGAAAAAGGGATTTTTGATAAAATAAAGAATGTTTTCAACCAAAATGATTAATTTTGGGGCATCTGAATTTCAAAAAAAGGATTTATCCATATGCCTCTCTTTTTTACTGCACCTGAAAATATTAGAAAAAGGGAAAAGATTATTCTAATTTACGGAAATGAAGCAAAACACATAATTAAATCTTTAAGATATAGAAAAAATGACCAAATATTAATATCTGATGGCAGAGGGAATAAATATATTTCTCTAATTGATAGTTACAAACAACAAGTATTGAAGTGTAAAATAGTAAAATCTTTATCTGATAATCTTGATTCAGGATTGAGTAAAATAGTTTTAGCTCAATCTATATTAAAAAGCAATAAAATGGATTTTATTATTCAGAAGTCCACAGAATTGGGAATTGCTTCTGTCATTCCATTTATATCTTCAAGAACCATTCCAGTGGTCAGTTCTATTAATTTTGGAAAAAAATTAAAACGCTGGCAAAAGATTGCCTATGAATCAAGTAAGCAATCTGAAAGAGCTATTATCCCAGAAATATTACCGATTATCAGTTTTGAAGAACTTTTAAAAAATTCTGTTAATTTTAATTTATCTTTAATACTTTGGGAAAATGAGATGTCAACTAATTTAAAAGATATAATCACTTCTTCTCCTAAACCAAATAAAATTCTTTTTTTAATTGGTCCAGAGGGAGGTTTTTCTGACGAAGAAATAAAATTCGCTAAAGCTGCTGGCCTGAAATCAGTAAGTTTAGGTAAGCATTATTTAAGAAGTGAAACAGCCGCAATTTTTGTTTTGTCAGTAATTACTTATGTCTTCAATTTTTAAGAAGGAGGAATATTTTTATAATAAAGGTTGCCTTTAAGACACTTGGCTGTAAAGTAAATCAATATGAGACTGAAGTTATCTTTAATTTATTTCAAACTGCCGGTTACCAAACGGTTGATTTTAATGAAAGAGCAGATATTTATGTGATAAATACTTGTACTGTTACAAAAGAAGCTGATCGTAAATCCAAACAGATGATAAGAAAAGCTATTAAACAAAATCAAAATGCCAAGATAATTGTAACCGGTTGTTATGCGCAATCTAATTATCAAGATTTAAAAGAGATAGAAGGAATAAGTTTAATAATAGGCAATAGCGAGAAAAATAATATTTTGCAACAATTAGACAAGCTAAATATCAAGCAAACTATTATTAACGTAAAACCAGTAAAAAATATTAGAGAATATGTGAATATTTGTAATATTGGAACAAGACTTCATACTCGTGCCTGGGTTAAAATACAAGAGGGTTGCAATAGATTTTGTTCTTATTGTAAAATACCCTATGTAAGAGGACCAGCACGAAGTAGACTAGTTGAAGATATAGAAGAAGAGATATCAGATTTAAATAATAGAGGAATTAAAGAAGTAGTTCTTCTGGGGATTAATTTAGGAGCTTACGGAGAAGACCTAAATAAAGAAAAAATAAATTTATCAAAACTAATATCTAGAATTGATAAATTTAAAAATATAAAAAGAATTCGTTTAAGTTCTATAGAATTGGATTATCTTGATGACGAATTATTAGAGGCTTTTAGAAAATACTCTAAATTATGTCACCATCTTCATATTCCCCTGCAAAGTGGTGATGATAAAATTCTCAAATTTATGAATCGTTCTTATAATACTTCACTTTTTTTCCAAAAAATCAATAAATTTAGGAAAGATATTCCTGATATAGCAATAACTAGCGATATTATGGTTGGTTTCCCATATGAAGACGAACAAAGTTTTAATAACACCTATAAGTTCTTAAAAAAATTAGAATTTACAAAAATTCATATTTTCCCATATTCTGATCGAGAAGATTGTTTGGCTAATTTACTAGTCAATAAAGTAGCTCCAAAAATAAAAAAAGAAAGAAGTAAAAGATTGTTAAATTTATCAAAATCGCTATATTACAATTTCGTAAAGAAATATGTAGGGATAAAAACCGTGGTTTTAATCGAGAGAGAAGTGAAGGATAAAAGAGGAAAAATTTACTCACAAGGTATTACAAATAACTATATTAAAGTTGTAATACCGGGATTGACCGGGAAAATTGGTAAATTAGTAAAAGTTCAATTAAATGAAGCCTACCCTGATTACAGCATCGCGGAGGTGTTGCGCCAGGACGTTGTATCCACTCCAACTACCGACCTCTACTAAGAGCTTATCTAACATTATTGGTATCATAAATCTGATATTACTGTCAACCTCCATCCAGGATTTAGCTCCCCACTCTTCCTCATGATCTACCGTAAGGACCATCTCTCCTCTTACCCTATGACTCCTCAGCCAGGAGATGACCTACAGATGGAACAAAGGATTTGAGCGTCAATCTTATCAATCTTTGGATGCCTCCCCAAGATCCGGGTAAAATTACGGCTTTTCTAATGATTATTGCTCCAGGGGCACGAGAGCCGTCTTCCAAATCCCCCTCTTTTTTCTTTTTGAGGATATCATAGACCACTGTTCTTTGTATCCCAAAGGTTCTAACGGCCTCAGAGATATTACCTTTATTGGTGGAAAGATATTCAATTACCGTTAATCTGGCCACTTCAGGATTGATCTTCCCTAAAACTTTGTAATTTATCTTTCCTGCTTTCCAAGTGGTACGGTGTCCAGTCATCATATAACCTCCATTTTATCTTATCAGGATTTATTTCTGCTAATTCTAATACTTTTTGATATACTGAGTATAAACATAATTTAAAAATTGTATAGTATGTCGTGGACAGCGCACACGGGAATATTGCCAAATAAATAATTTTATGCTATAATTTAAATTGTTCAAGTAAAAAGATTAATCTTCCCAAAAGAGTGGTTTTAGATACCACTCTTTTGTTATATAAAATGATATGCATTTAAGCAATAAATAACTGGAAGGAGGGTGGGATAACATATGAACGAGAATATAATTGAAGTTTTAAATGAAATAGAAAAAGAAAAAGGTATAGCTAGAGATATTTTAGTTGAAGCGATAGAATCTGCCTTAACTTCAGCTTACAAGAAAAATTACGGTATTAAAAATGATATTGAAATAAATATGTGTAAAGATACTGGTAAAATTAAAGTATTTAACAAAAAAATTATCGTAAAAAGAGTTTTAAATTCTGCGAATGAAATATCAATAGATGAATTAGAATTATCTGATAAAGATAAATATAAAATTGGGGATACAATCCTAATTGAAATTACACCTAAAGAATTTGGAAGGATAGCAGCTCAAACTGCAAAACAAGTAATTGTACAAAAGATTAGGGAAGCCGAAAGAAATGTTATTTATGAAAAATATATTGACAAAGAAAGAGATATTGTTACAGGGGTTATACAAAGGATAGAGCATAGAAATGTAATTATTGATTTAGGCAGAACAGAGGCCCTTCTTTTACCCAATGAGCAAATAAAAGAGGAAGAATATTATAAAGGCAAGAGGATGAAGGTATATATTGTTGAAGTAAGAAAAACTTCTAAGGGGCCAAAAATATTTACTTCTAGAACTCATCCGGAGTTACTAAAACGTTTATTTGAATTAGAAGTTCCAGAAATTCACGAAGGATTAGTAGAAATAAAAAGTATTGCCCGAGAACCTGGAAAACGTTCAAAAGTAGCAGTTTATTCCAAAGATGAAAAAGTCGATCCAGTAGGTGCATGTATAGGAGATAGGGGTTCTCGAATAAAATCTATTATGATGGAATTAAAAGACGAAAGAATAGATATCGTTAGATGGAGTGATGAGGAAAAATCATTTATTGCTAATTCATTAAGTCCAGCCAAGGTTGTATCTGTAAATCTCTTTGAAAAAGAAAAAATTGCTACAGTAGTTGTAGCAGACCAGCAATTATCTTTGGCTATAGGGAGAGAAGGGCAAAATGCAAGACTTGCTGCCAAATTAACCGGCTGGAAAATTGATATAAAAAGTGAAACAGAATATAAAGAAAAAAATAATGAAAACTCTGATAGTAAATCTTAAGAATTAATTCGAAAAAATGAATTATAGAAACTTTTAAGGAATATTTTGATAAAATGAAAAAAAATATGAAGATACCAATAAGAACTTGTATTGGCTGTCAAAATAAAAGACCAAAAAGGGAGATGTTAAGAATAATAAGGACGTCAGAAGGAAATATTGAAATTGATACAACCGGAAAAAAATCAGGTAGAGGCGCTTATCTTTGTTATAATATTGAATGTTTAGACAGAGCATTAAGAGAAAAAAGGTTATATAAATCACTTAAAAAAGATGTTCCTCTGCAAATAATTAATGAGCTAAGGAAGAAATTACTTAGCAAATAAAATATATCTGTTCGTGAAAAATAGGCATCTAAATTTTGCGTCCTGTTCTCTTTTTGATTTATGAGATATAAATAAGTTATTAGAACTTTATAGGAGAAGAAAATCCCCATACAGTTTAAATTTAAACGGAGGTGATATATATGAAAATGAGAGTTTATGAACTCGCTGAAAATTTAAAAATTCCTGCAAAAGAATTAATTGTATTCTTAAAGAACGAAGGCATTAAAGTAAAAAATCATATGAGCAATTTAGATCAAGACACTATTGAATTAATAAAAGAAGTTGTTATTTCTGAAAAAGAAAGAAAAGAAAAAGAAAAAGAAAAAAGACAAGTCAAATCTATTGAAATTAACAAGCTTCCAAACTTAAAAGAATTATCTTTCCATCTGAAAGTACCTTTGTCTGAATTAATGCAAAAAATAATAAATTATGGAACAATTAGTTCAATTGATAAAGAAATTCCAGTTAATGTATTACAGAAAATAATCCAAGAATATGGTTTCCAAATAAAATATTCAGAAAAATTAAAAGATAAATTAGATTTTCACAAAAAAGATAAAATAACTAAACTAATACCGAGACCTCCGATTATCACTATAATTGGTCATGTCGATCATGGTAAAACTACTCTTCTTGATGTTATAAGAAAAACAAATGTAACTAAAGGAGAAGTGGGTGGAATTACTCAAAGCATTGGCGCTTATCAGGTAAATATAAACAATAAGAAGATTGTATTTATTGATACTCCTGGTCATGAAGCATTTACTACTATGAGAGCTCGCGGTGTAAAAGCAACAGATATTGCAATTTTGGTTATTGCTGCTGATGATGGGGTAATGCCTCAGACCATCGAAGCAATTAATCATGCTAAAGCTGCAAATGTTCCTATTATTGTAGCTTTAAATAAAATAGATAAACCAAACGCTAATCCTGAAAAGGTTAAAAAAGATCTTTCCAAACATGATTTAGTTTCTGAGGAGTGGGGTGGAGAGACCTTAATGGTAGAAATATCTGCTTTACAAAATAAAGGTATAAGGGAATTATTAGAGGCTATTTCTTTACAGGCAGAGATGTTAGAATTAAAAGCAAATCCTAAAATACCTGCAAGAGGTTTAATAATAGAAACAAAATTGGACAAAAGAAGAGGGATAGTTGCTTCAGTCTTAATTCGAGATGGGTCATTAAAAGTTGGTGATTACTTTATCGCTGGACTAACTTATGGCAAAATAAGAAATTTAATTGATGATAAAGGCAAAAGCATAAAAGAAGCAGGACCATCTACTCCAGTAGAAATTATAGGGTTTTCAAAATTGCCTCAGGCAGGTGATTATTTTCAAATTGTACCTGATGAAAAATTTGCCAAAATAATAATTGAAGAAAGAGAAAATGAAAAAAGAAGTAAAATTATGGAAGAGTCTTCCAAAGTCTCATTAGAAAAATTATTTTTAGAGATGAAAGAAGGCAAAATAGATAAATTAAACATTATTTTAAAGACCGATACTCAAGGGTCTTTAGATGCTTTAGAAGAAGCATTAAAAAAAATAAAAGTAGGAAGTCAAGATAAAGAGATAAAAATTGATATAATTCATTCTGGTGTGGGAAACATTACTGAGACTGATATCATGTTAGCTTCTGCTTCAGAAGCAATAATAGTAGGTTTTAATATAAGACCAGATTCAAATGTCCAAAAAATTGCAAAAAATGAAAAAGTAGAAATAAGGTTATATAGGATAATATATGATCTGATAGATGATATTAAATCTGCTTTGCAAGGTTATCTAAAACCAAAAATTAAAGAGCGTATTTGTGGTCAAGCAGAAGTCAGAGAAATATTTAAAGTACCCAAAGTTGGCACAGTTGCAGGAAGCTACGTTTTAAATGGTAAAATAGCTAAAAAAGATAGGGTTAGAGTGATTAGAGATGGGAAATTGATATACGAAGGGAAAGTAGCGTCTTTGAAAAGATTTAAAGAGGACGTAAAGGAAGTTAATGCGGGTTTTGAATGTGGAATAAGTATAGAAAATTACAATGATATCAAATTGAAAGACATTATTGAATTCTATAATTTTGAAGAAGTTAAAGAGCAAAATTGAGAGTATTAAATATTTATAAAGTAAAGTAAAAAATAAAATATAATATACTATATCGTTAAATAATGTTTATTGGAATTTGTAAAATTAATTTGTATTTTTCAAATAGTCATTCCTTAAAGGATAAAAGGAATATTTTAAAAAGTATAAAAACCCGGATTCGAAACCATTACAATGTTTCAGTTGCAGAAATAGATAATCATGATTTCTGGAAAAATGCAATCTTGGGGATTGTTTGCATAGGAAATGATAAAAAATATCTTAATAAAATGTTAAATGAAATCATTCTATTTTTAGAAAAACAAAATGATTCTCAGTTAATAGATTATGAAATTAGTATTACTTAAGGTGATGAATAATAATGGCTACTTCACATACTAAAAGATCAGAACAATTAGAAAAATATCTTAAAAAAGTTATCAACAATATTCTTTATAGAAAGATAAATGATCCCAGAATTACCTTTGTTACTATAACAAGAGTATCTGCCTCTGTTGATTTAAAATATGCTAAGATATATATTAGTATTTATGGTGATGAAAATCACAATAGAAATTGTTTGAAAGCGCTAAGAAATGCTACAAAATTTATAAGAAGAGAAATCGGAAAAGATGCAAAAATTAGGTTTATACCAGAAATTAAATTTCTAGTCGATGAAGACATAGAATATCAATATAAATTATTGGATATAGTGAATAAAGTACACAAGGAACAATTACACAATAAAGATGAAAATAGAAAATAATTTTAAGAAAATTGTTGAAATATTGAAAAAAGATGATAATTTTTTGATTACTTCACATATAAATTTGGATGGCGATGCTATTGGTTCCGAACTAGCTTTAAATTTTGTACTAAAAAAATTAAACAAGAAATCTATTATATTAAATCAGGATAAATTGCCTAAAATTTACCGTTTTTTGCCTGAAAGCGATAAAGTATATAATTTAAAAGAAAACGAGTTTGATAAAAAGATTTCTAATGTTGGGATAATATTAGACAGTAGTAATATTGATAGGGTGGGTAAAATATCCAAAATATTAGACAACATAAACATCATAATAAATATTGATCATCATAAAAGTAATGAAAACTATGGTAATATAAATTATATAGATCATTCTGCTTCTTCAGTTGGAGAAATCATTTATGACTTAATTAAATATATGAATGATGTACCTGTGAAAACGGGAATGGACTTATTAGACGAAAAAACTTCTTCTTGTTTATTTACGGCTATAATGACTGATACAGGATCATTCAAATATTCAAACGTAAGCGCTAAAACGTTTAAAATTGCCTCTGAGCTAACTGCTAAGGGAGCTAAAACAGATTTGATTGCTAATAATGTGTATAATAAAAATACATATTCCGGACTAAAATTATTGGGAGAAGCTCTTTCAACTTTAGAAATAGACTATTCTATGGGTGTAGCGTGGTTATTTATTACCAGAAAGATGTTAAGAGAAACCAGAGCTAATGATGAGGAAATAGAAGGAATAATTGATATTGTTACAACTTTAAAAAATAATGAAATATCCATACTATTTAGAGAAACTAATGATAATAAAATAAAAGTTAGTTTTCGCTCTAAAAGTAATTTTGATGTAAACAAATTTGCTAGTAAATTTAATGGAGGTGGACATCCAAACTCATCAGGTTGTTTATGCTCAGAAAAGTTGGAAGAAGTAAAAGAGAAAATCCTTTCAGAATTGTTTAAAGAATTAATATTTCAAAAAATAAAAAATTGTCCTGGTGAAAAGGGGGATGCGTCGATAAATTAAAAAATGAATGGTGTTTTAAATATTTTTAAACCAAAAGGAATTAGTTCGTTTAAAGTTGTAAAAGAAGTTAGAAATATTCTAGGTGTGAATAAAGCGGGGCATACCGGGACATTAGACCCTTCTGCATCAGGCGTTTTATTAGTATGTTTGGGGCAGGCAACCAAGATCGTTAAATTTATAACAGAACTAAAAAAACACTATATTGGTGAAATGATATTAGGTATAAGTACTACTACTCAAGATTCGGAAGGAGAAATCATCCAAAGAAAAAAAGTTAATACTTATATTGACGAAAAAATAATTAATAGTGTATTCCAGAAATATAAAGGCACGATTAGTCAAATTCCTCCGATGTTTTCATCGGTCCATTATAAAGGTAAAAGATTATATCATCTTGCCAGAAAAGGTATAGAAGTAAAGAGAAATCCCAGGAAAATAAAAATATACCAATTAAATTTGATTAACTTTGTCAAAAGAAAAAATCCGATTATTAAGTTCGAGGTAGAATGTTCAAAAGGTACTTATATTAGAACATTATGTAATGATATAGGCAATGAATTGGGTTGTGGCGCATATTTATCCAATTTGGTTAGGAAGGGAATTGGGAATTTTAATATTGAAAACTCTTTAAAATTAGAAGATTTGAAAAAAAACCCAACTTTAGGCGAAAAATACCTGATTTCTATAGACTCTGTTCTCAAAGATTTAGAAAGAATAACTATAAAAGCAGAGGAAATTAAAACTATTATGAATGGAGGTATTATATCAAAAAGACAAATTATAAAAAATCAAGAAGAACCAACGATAAAAGAAAGTAAATTAATTAAAATATTAGATGCTCAGGGAAATTTATTGGCAATTGGCCTTCAAATTATAAAAAACAGAGAAGATATAATAATCAAACCAGTTAGAATATTTAAAAATCTTTGATTAAAATGGTTTTAATAAGTAAATATTAAATTATGAAAATATTAAGATACTCGAAAAATATAAAATTACCTAGTAAAGATCGTTATATTGCCTTAGGTGTTTTTGATGGAGTACATCTTGGTCATCAAAAATTAATTAGATCTACTGTTAACAAAGCAAAAATAAATAACGGCATAAGTATAGTTATAACTTTCGAACCTCATCCAGATAAAATAATTATCCCCGGAAATAATGTTTTTCTTTTAACTACTTTAAAAGAAAAGATAAATTTGATTAATGATCTAAATGTAGATATATTGCTTATTATTAGATTTACTAAAAAGATAAGTAGGATGTCTCCTAAAGACTTTGTAAGTAAAATTTTGGTTGATGACTTAAAGGTTAAAGAACTTTTTGTAGGTTTTAACTATAGATTTGGTTTCCAGGGAAACGGAAATGTTGAGTGCTTAAAAAAATATGGGAAGATATATAACTTTACAGCTAATATAATAAAACCCGAAATTATGGAAAATATTGTTATTAGTAGTACCAAAATAAAAGAATATATTAGTTTTGGAGATATAGAAAGAGCTAAAAAGTTTTTGGGACATAATCCAATA
>Ga0190359_1000505_pt1 | contig 26246 bp, 19 predicted proteins | sample 48721823_MG_FD_161269 | JGI IMG/M metagenome (GOLD analysis project Ga0190359, IMG submission 161269) | Hydrothermal vent microbial mat bacterial communities from Southern Trench, Guaymas Basin, Mexico - 4872-18-2-3_MG | ecosystem: Environmental > Aquatic > Marine > Hydrothermal vents >... | reverse complement strand
CACAGCGGTGCGGTCATGAGCTTTGTTCTGGATTATGGGAGGATGGGCGAGCAGATGGCCCTGCTGTGCCTGGATGTGCTAGAAGGCAAGCCATGCCGATGTTCAACACCCGTGTTCAGGATTTGGCTCAACAAGAAGGCCCTGAAGGTGTTGAGAACAAAAGTGGCGCCAAGTTCAGTTCCAAACGTGGAGGTTAGGGATTGAGGCACAAAGGCATCCATGCCAGGCTCGTGCTGGCCGCTTTTTTCCTCATCAGTAGTGCGATGATGTTGATGGTGGCGATGGGCATGCACACTACAAAGCGGTTCATGACCAAACGCTTTCAGGACAGGATGGCGTTTTTGGCAAAATACCTGGCGCTTAACTCCGAGCTAGGTGTACTTATTGGAGATAAAGAGACGCTAAAACAATTGTCCACAAACTTGCTTTCCGAAGACGATGTAGTGAGAGTGAGTATTTTAGATGAAAAGGGAAACATTTTGATTGATGTGGGTAACACTGATCAGACGCATTTCCCTGTGATTTCACAGCCTGTGCTCTTTCAGCAAAAGGGGGGTGGGGAGCTTTTATTCGGTACCACTCCCCATGTAACCGACTTGCCCCCCCGTAAGATAGGAGAGGTCAAGGTCTTTTTCACCACTTCTGGAATTCATGAGCTTATAAAAACCATGACGGTTCAATATGTCCTCTCTTCTTCTGCGCTGATTATTATATCCGCCATATGCTTCTTTTTTGTATCGCGTTCCATTATTAGGGAAATCACGGCTCTTGTAGCTACAGCAAGGAAGGTGGCTAAAGGGCAGATCGATATGAGAGCAGAGCCAGGGAAACTACCGGAGATAAGCGAGCTGGCAAGCGTTTTTAATTCCATGTTGGACTCCTTGGCGGAGAAACATAAGGCACTGGTGGAGGCAAACAGGGTGATGGTAAAACAAAAGGCCCTGGCTGAGGTAGGAAAATTCTCCTTGATGGTGGCCCACGAGGTAAAGAATCCTTTGAGTATAATCAAAAGCTCGCTGGAAATGCTAAAGGAGGACTTGGCCATCTCCTCAGACAATCCCATGGTTGTTTATATAGAGGATGAGATCAGGAGGCTTAACAAGCTTATTGAAGACTTCCTCATCTTTGCCCGGCCTTCTGAGATCGAGCTGAGGCCCGTAAACCTGAATGAGATGGCAAGAGAGGTGGCAGAGAGGGTTAAATATCTGGATGGAAATGGGGCGGTAGAGATAATTCAAGACATACCTGAAGGCCAGTGCCTTGTTGATGCTGACCCTGAACTTCTAACCGGTGCCCTATGGAATATCGTGAAGAACGGTTGCGAAGCTACGGAGGGAAATGGAAAGCTTTGGATAAAGGTGTATGAAGATAAGAGTAGCTGGATTATAGAAGTTCGGGACAATGGTGAGGGAATTCCAGAGGACAATATTGAAAGGATTTTTGATCCCTTCTTCACAACAAAGGCCAAAGGCACAGGCCTGGGCCTTGCCTTTGCTCTTCAGGTCGTTACCGCCCATGGGGGTGACATTACCGCACGAAATGCAGACACAGGTGGTGCTGAGTTTCGGGTCATAATACCCAAGAGGACCGCTGATTATCAAAACTAAGCCCAGGAGGTAACACACCGTGGCCAAGATATTGGTTGTGGACGATGAGGATAAGATGAGAGCCCTGCTCTGTATGATGCTAAACCGCAGGGGTCATACAGCAGATGGGGCTGCAGACGGGGGGCAGGCTTTGGAACAGGCCCAAAAAAGGTCCTACGACATGGTTATTTCCGACATTAGGATGCCCAACATGGATGGTATAGAGATGCTTCGTGCCTTGAGGCAAATGCAGATAAACATTCCTGTTGTATTCATCACGGCCTTTGCCACAGTGAACTCTGCAGTGGAGGCAATGAAAGAGGGCGCGGTGGATTATATTACAAAGCCCTTTGAGGAAACCCGGATACTTCTCACAGTGGAAAGAACCTTGAACATGGCCCGGTTAATGGCCGAGAACACCCGGTTGCGGGCACAACTGGAGAGGTTTTCTCAAGCTGACGAAATAGTTTACATTTCCCAGGCGATGAGCCAGGTGATGGAGCTGGCCAGAAAGGTTGCCCAGGAAGACTCGGTGGTGTTGATAACGGGCGAGTCTGGTACAGGAAAGGAACTGTTGGCAAAATTCATACACAAGGCAAGCCCCCGCTCTGAGCAAGGCTTTGTACCCATTAACTGTGCAGCCATCTCTGCCACTCTGGTGGAATCAGAACTCTTTGGCCATGAAAAGGGGGCATTTACCGGAGCAGAGAAGCGCAAGCTGGGAAAATTTGAATATGCTTCGGGTGGCACTGTGTTTATGGATGAGATTGGGGATCTGCCCCTGGATGCCCAGGCAAAATTACTAAGGGTTTTGCAGGAGAGGCGTATTCAAAGGGTAGGAGGAAACGAGGAAATACCTGTTGATGTACGGGTCATATGCGCCACAAATCGCGATTTGAGCGCAATGGTAAAGAGGGGAGAGTTTCGCAGGGATCTTTTCTTTCGAGTAAATGTATTTCCCATTGAGCTTCCCCCGCTGCGGGAGCGAAGGGAAGACATAAAACCTCTTGCCTTGCATTTTTTAAGGCGCTTTTCCTCGCCAAGAAATATGGAAATCACAAGTGGAGCACTGAAATGCCTTGAAGAATACCCGTGGCCCGGCAATGTGAGGGAACTATCCAATGCCATGGAGCGTGCAGTGATCCTTGCGCGTAATGAAGGCAAGGTGACTTCCAAGACGCTGGTTTTTTTGAAAAATGAACACCAGTGCCTGGGGGATTTGGATAAGGCCCACTTTGAGCTTCCCCCTGAAGGGATTTCATTGGAAGATCTGGAGGCACACTTGGTCAGACAGGCCCTTGAGCGCTGTGGGAATAACCAGAGTGCCGCGGCCAGGCTTCTGGGGCTGAGCCGGGCCAAATTCAGGACCCTGGTCAAGGGCATCAGCCCCGGTGGCCCGTGAAAGTCTAATAAGGGAGGGTGCGTAAATTATTGCGGCGGATACAAGGACAGTGTGGAAAACTCTTTCAGGATCATACCTTAAAGGTCTGAATTTCAGTTGTTGCGAGAAATAACATGCGTTTGCGCAATACCCGTGTGCTATCTGTGCTAGGGCGTTTCCCGGTAGGCATGTTCCTTGTCCTTTTGCTTGCCTTGGGCCCCTTGTGCTCTCGGGAAGGGAGGGCAGAAGGAGCCGCAGCACCTAAAAACCACACCATGCTGATGTTTGTGGGCGAGGACCTAGGTATGCTCTCAATTGCTTCCAGACGCGAGGAAGCAGCGTGGAGCGCCCCTGCGGTGGCCAAGGTGGTCAACAGAGAAGAATTTTTGAAGAAGGGCAGAACGACCCTGGCAGAGGTCCTGGAGTTGACTCCTGGATTTTATATGGCCCCTAGAGAGTCCGGAACTCAGCCCTACTTGAGAGGAATCCCAAATTCGGTTCTGTTTCTCTATGATACCATCAACTTGGGTTCCGACATGAGCAAGACACTTCACCCCTTGGACTATGAGTTGTCTTTGGCCCCTATAAAACGTATCGAGATCATCCGAGGTCCTGGCTCGGTGCTTTGGGGGCCGGATGCCTTTGCTGGCGTTGTCAATTTGGTCCCCTTGTCAGGGAAGGATGTGAATGGCGTCCAGGTGGGTGTAATGGGCGGTGCCCCTGATTCAAGAGCAGGGGCATATGTCAATGTTGGCATTGACAGGGGCTGGGGGGACGGGTTTTTTTCCATAACCGCCAGAGAGGGCCAGGAAGAAAGGGGATCGGCAAATGTGGTCAGATTTTTTGGGGATGGGCAACAGACAGTAGCGCCGTGGTTCCGTTATGGGCATGAGAACCCCGGAAAGGGCAAATACTTAGATACTTATGGCCGTATTTCATTGGGACCGTGGATCACTCTTTCAGGTAAACTATCACATTACTCTAAGCCCTATTCAGTGTTTGAGGAAACCGGCCAATTTGCTTGGCTTGAGAAACGCTCCACAGATTGGGGGTATGTAAAACTGGAGGCACAGAAGCGATTGGCCCACGATCTGGGAGTCCGTTTTACTGGCAGCTATGAGCGGACAGAGCCTGAGACAGACATTATTGATATGAGCACCACCCAGAGCGAGAAAACCGGGTATCTGGAACTGGTTTGCGATAAGGGGCTGTGGAGAGGCAAGGGGCTCTTAACCGGAGGAATTTCCTATCGGCGGAAACGTGTAAAAAATGCGCCCATATGGAATGCGTACTTTCCAGAATTTCTAGGCCCTGACAACCTTGCCTTTCTGCCTCAATTGACAGAAACGGACTATAGTACAAGGCTGTTTTCCTTGTTTGGCCAGTACGTGCACAAGGTAGGATCTTTGGACCTGGTGGCAGGGGTTCGGTATGACAATCATGATCCGCATAAAGACCACCTGAGTTACAATGCTGGAGCTGTGTGGTCTGGAGGCCGTGATTGGGTGTTGAAACTCTTTTTGGGCACTGCTTACAGGACTCCGTTTTCCCGGCAGCTATTAGAAGAAGATACCCCTGACCTTGAGAAAATAACAAGTATTTGCGCACAGCTTAGCTGGAAAATGAATCATAGGCTACATCTTGGAATAACAGGATTCCGCAACAGGCTGTACAATCATATAATGGAAGACCCTTATGCGGGATTATCGCAGGCAAATAATCAGACTATTACCGGCGTTGAACTGGAGGCGAAGGTGGCAATGGGAAAGGGGCTTACGCTTGAGGGCAATCTCACTCTATTGGATAACAACGGACCAGATGAAACCTATAGGCTCTTGGATTACGTTTTCATTTCTCCTGAGGGCGATATAGTCAAGCATTACAAGGACATATACTATCCATATGACTTGGGGCCTGAGACTTTGGCAAATGTTTCGGCTGAGTGGGAACCAATTGACCGTATCACAGCATTTTTGAGGGTCGGTTATGCCTCTTCTTATCCACTGGTGGCACCCAGAAACCATGGAGAGGCTGAGGTGGATTCAGCTTGGGTGGCAGATGGGGCGCTTACTGTCAAAAGGTTTCCCTTTCCCAATAGCCAGCTTGAGTTTGAAATCAAAAATTTGACCAACAGACATTATTCCATCCCTGGGATTTACAGCCTAAGAAAGGCCAAGGGAACTTCCGCAGAGGTATGGCTTAGAATGAACTGGTGAGCACCTGGTTTTATTTGACCATCACTGGTCTGAATTGACCATCATTTTTCTGCATCTAAGAGCGATTCTTTATCTAAATGTCGCACCAGACAAGTGACTTGGGGTTCCACAGGAGTGGCACGGAATTTGTACATATAAACTAAGATTCTATACCTCTAGCTCAGGTGTGAGTCAGTGAGATACAGGTTTTTCCAAATTTTGGCTCTTGTCTTGCTTGTATTGTGGGCTGCAATGGTGTGGGCAGGGCCCTGCGTCCTAAACAAGGCGGAGCTCAGCATCTTGGGATTGATAAATCAAGCCAGAAGGGACCCTGCTGCTATGGCCCTCCGTGTGGGGCTTGCTCCCGATCAGATTCTGGCCACCAGACCTGAATTGGCCCACATATTTGCCAATGGCCTTCATCCTTTGGCATTTAGTCCTAAGTTGCAGGCCGCGGCCAGGGGTCACGCCACTGATATGGCAGCCCAAGGCTATTATGGATATGAGTCCCCTGAGGGATTAGCCCCCTTTGACAGGGTGAAGGCCACTGGATATCTGGCCGTGGCTGTGAAGGAATCCCTGGGGATGCTTTCTTTCCTGAACTACATGGGGTTGGAGGAGGCTTCATGGGGTCTTTTTTCCAACATGTATACCCAGGAACTGACAGGTGATTCAGGGGAGTTGAAGATACTGGCCCCCGATGTGGAAGATGTGGGGATCAGTGTGGTATCTGCGAGGTTTTCATTGCAAGGGTATCCCTCCAATGTATATATTTCAACATGCGACTTTGGGAAAAGCAAGGTATCTCAAATTGCCAGGGAATTGATGGCCTTGATCGACCAGGCAAGGGCCAATCCTTTAGGGGTTGCAGAAGACCTCGGGATGGATCCTGAAAAATTGATCGAGCAATTCCCGGAGTTGGCCGAGGTATTTCACAGTGGGCTTCCTCCCTTGGCCTGGGATGAGAGACTCTTTGATGCGGCCTACATGCATGGACAGGACATGCTGGAAAGGGGTTATTTTTCTCACATCACGCCCGAGGGCTTGGGTTGGGAGGAGAGGATCGAGCAGGCGGGCTACCCCGCCTCTTCGAGCGGAGAGGCCATGGCCTTGCTGGTCTTCACCGATGAAAGGGAGGCTAGAGAGGTTGCCAAGTCCCTGTTTGAGAGGATTTTTAGAAGGGAATTTTCAGAGACAAGAAATATACTGAACCCTGAGTTTAAGGAGGCTGGGGTGGCGTTTGTGAGGACCGTCCCTGGGCAATTGGACGATGAGAGTTCTGATTTTGCCCCGTTCTTTAATTACTTGCTCGTGGTAAATCTTGCTGCGCCCATTGAGCCTGGGCCCTCTGCCATAGTGGGAAATGTGTATGAGGATAAAGACCATGATGGCCTTTATGACCTGGGTGAGGGGTTGGCAGCGGCGGTTGTGGCAATTGGTGAAACGGGTGCCGACCCTGTGTGTGAATTGACGGACGGGGCGGGGGGCGTTGAGATGGCATTGGGTGCAGGAGATTTTGTGTTGAGTGTTGCCTGTCCTGATGGCAGTCCCATTTCGGAGGGTTTCCCTCTGCACTTGGGCGATGAGAACCACGGGTTTTTCATCTGCGTGGCACCTGGGGAGTAGTTTCCCCTGTTGGGGAGCTATGGGAGGTGCGAAATGGCTTGGCCTTGGTGGAAAAGGGGCAAGCCAAACAAACGGGAAAGGAGGTGATAGAGAAGGTTCGGTCGGAATGAATCTGCGCAGGTTCGTTTTCGGTGATGGTTTTTTGGTATGAATTTTAAGCTAACCAAAATTAAAGTCAAAAGGAGGTTTTTATGAAGACCAAGAAGCTTATGATGATGTTTGCGGTTGTGATGTCGGTCTTTGCCCTGGCGGGGTTGGCATTTGCAGCCAATAACGTGGGTGTGAATGTGACCTCAGAGCCGATCCACTACCATGCCACCTCAGATAAGGGTGGTGGCTTTACCCTTACATTTGATGAGGGTACAACCCTGGTGGAAGGAGACCAGATTACAATCGACCTGAGCTTTGGAGTGACCCTGGCAAAAGATATTGATATTGAAATCTCCCCCAACGGAAGTAAGACTCTCTGGGAAAGTGATGTAGAAATACCTCAGAGCGGAGCTCCGCTGGTAGAGTCTAGCGATGGGGTAGTCACTGCTGGAGCTGATGGTGTTTATTTTCATATTTACGGTACAGCAGGAACGCAGAGGATAACCATTGATGTACTGGGTGATGGTGATCCAGCCACTGATAATTCGTTGGAAGTGACAGATTTGACAGCAGATGCTGATACCTTAAAGCTCTACTTCCTGGATCAGACAACCAATGCTGACTATCTTACCGGTGGTATCTATATTGACGATGATGGTGACGATGTCTACGACGTGGACGCAACAGTAGGGGATAACACCCTTTGCATCAATGTGAGCCAGTACGATGGAAACACGGTGCTGGCAAGCTTTGACTCCAAGGGCGATAAGTTCACATTTGTGCCCTCAAACCCGGAAGTTGCGCACGTGGTCTCTGCCCTCAATATCGCGTTTGATCCCTGCAAAGGGCAGGAACCTGGTTATATTGAGATAGGTGACCGGGTAACCCAGGGAACAGACACATGCGATTACTTTGACAATGAGACGGGGGGTGGATTCTGCTCCCTCACCCACGTAGCCAATAAGATGATCATTTCCTCCTCTGCCCCATTTGACCAAGGCCAGTACCAGGTGAAGCTTGAAATCTTGGTCAATGGCCAAACAGGAGACAATGGCGTATATTGGTCAAATGAACATGTGACTGCAGACGGCTATGATACAAAAGATGATGCATGCGACGCGGATGTAGACACGACAGTTGATCTGGGCGCTCCGGACTATGAACTGGCAAACGGCGATACGGCAACTCCGGACGCACCCAATTCAGATGATTGCGACGTTGATAGCGATGCCCGTGCAGTTGTGCTGACAACGCCAGTGACTAATCTAAGCCTTGATCCTAGCAACGACTACCTGTGGATCGATCTCCCTGCCTTCAACTATGATCTGGATGAGATCAATGAGGGCGATGTGGTCTCGGTCAAGGTCACCATCATAAAGGTTCCTTGCGGCACGGTGTTTGAGGATACCTGGCAGATCGGCACCTTTGGCTGCCCCGCAGCAGGTGTTTCCAACATGCTTCTTTACCCCTACTTTACCCAGATGATCGGTGGCGTTTACTGGAATGGAATAGCCATTGTGAACCTCAGCAGCAGTGACGGTACAGCCACTATCACCGTTTACGAGGCTGATGGTGACGTGGGTACAGTCGATGTTCCGGTTAAGGCAAACAGCATGTATGTCGGGCTGCTTTCTGACTTGGTAAGCCAGTTGACCCAGACTTCTGGCAGCGGTAGTTTGGGCGATTCCAGGTGCTACATAATCGTCAGCACGGACTTCAATGCCGACGGTTTTGCCATGATGGCAAACAGCGCTACCGGCGAGTCCATGGGTTACCTGCCCAGGACGGGTGATTAACACTGAAGCCTTGGCCTTGGGCGGATGCAGCCCGCGCTCAGAAAGCGTAGGGACTGTGCCCGCCTAAAAGAGGTTCTATGAGAAGGGGGGATTGTCTTTCTATCCCCCCTTCATCTAAAGGCAAGATTTTTGAGCCATACCATGAAGAGATATTTGTTCGCGCTTTTGTTTTGTTTTGCCACTGCCCTTTTTGGCGGGGGGGTAGGCAGGGGCGCCCCTTATTGTCCAGCAGATGAGATCCGCATATTGAGCACCTACCCTGCACAGTACCCGGGCAGGGCCGGGCATACCCAACAGTGGGTGGTAATGGTGAGGGATTCTGGGCAGGGTGGTTGCGTGGTGGAGTTTTTCCTCCAAAATGATACTAGCTCGGGCCCGGTTTGTACATTGACTGCCCACAATCCAGGCCATGAAGGGGCCTCTATAAAGCTTCATATACGTGGAGGGGAGAGGGATGCGGTGTTTTCCAAGATCATGGTGGTCCAAGGCCTGCCCGTGCCGTGTGATATGTTGCCTATTAAAATGACTGAGAAAGAGAAGGTGTTTAAAGAGAGGCGCACTGCAGGGGGAACGGGATTTGCCCAATGGTACAAAGTCGTCAAGGAGCCAACTAGTTGGGATGAGGCCTCCAGGAAGGGATGGGTCAAAAAGATCAACACTTCTGTGCGGGGTCAGCTTACATTGTTTAGTGTGTTTGACAGAAGAGGCAGGTTGGTGGCAAGGCAACTGTGGCAGCAGGGCCTTGACTGGTGGCTGTATGAAGAAAACGGCAAAAGGCAATCCTGGCTTGTCTTTCCTAGCTGGTAGATTAATGGCTCCTAAAACCCGTTTATGCACAGAAACCTTTCTTTCCCTCCTCCTTGGGATCTTTTTAGCAGGGCTGTTGTGGCTCGCAAACAACGCCTTTGCCGTGAGCTTTGAGGCCCTTCACACTCCTTGGTCTGGGTATTGGTGGCCCTTTCGCCAAGGCGGGCTTGCAACAGGGCTTGACTACCGAGGGCATCCTGCCCCACTTGAGAAATATGACCTGCTTGTCCAGGGATTTGCCCCTGGTCTGGCGACCTCGTGGTACAGGGATAACTACTATGATCCCACAGCTCCTTATTGGTGGGGAGAATGTGGTGATTGGGCCCAGGCCTCCATATATGAAGACATCTCATTTTTCCCCTCTTCACAAGACAACATTGTGTTCCGCGTGGGAGATAAGAAGGGATTGCTGACCCTTAGCCACAGCAATGACATTGCTGTGAGGGAGGACGGCAGCAGGCCAGAAGTCTTTCACTACTGGCTACTCCACTATATAAGAGACGAGGGGAAGGCCTTTGTGGCGGACCTTGATCCTGGTGAAGAGGTCTGGTCATATCCCATCTTTAAATATGATATGGAAGAAACCCGGCAGGATAGCACTGTTTCAGTCTCGGTTACCATTTATTATGCTGACGATATGGTGGATCCAGACATCATTGGCACCCAGGTCAAGACCCAGACCTATACGTATGTTCTCACCCTGGACCCAAATGGGGATATTGTGGGAGGCTTTTGGACTGGAAACAGCGTGCAGGAGCACCCTGATGAATTGACCTTCCCTCTCACCCAGCGCAGTAGCGATCCATACCTGGACTACCAGGAGGTTTTGGGGCTGTGCAAGGCAAGGGACGATTTCCTTGAAAATGGCCAGACACCGGTTGAGACAGGCCCTGGAACTTATCATCTTATCCTCATGGACCAGGACGTTTATCAGATTCCATGCTCCCAGGGAGACAAAGTGGTGATAAGGATTGAAAAGGAACCTGGGAGTGCCCAGGACATCGAGGTGACAGTGACCGATGGGCAGCAGGTTGAGGTGTGGGAAGCAGTGGCAAGGGAGGATGAACCAGCAGAAGCCGAGTTAAGTTGTGATGAACCTCCATACTACATCTATTTGAGCCAAGAGGATTATTCGGACCCCAATATCTATACCATGGAAGTGGATCTCAGGAAAGGATTTAGCCGGGAGATTCCTTATATTCCAAAGAATGGAATGTGGTCTGGGTTTGCCCTTGTTAATCCTCGAGACACAAAAGTGGACAGTATTATGCTTGTTACCTATGAGAGCGACGGAGATCCCATTCAGACGGTAATGGGGCCGCTAGAGCTAAGTGCAGGGGAAAAACGAGTCTTTTTTTTCGAAGACCTGCCTTGGAGGCAGCACGAATATCAAGCCACTGAGAGGATGGCCTTGCTGGCAGACAGCCGGGTATTTCTTGTAAATCTTTTCGGCAGTCCCTCAGGCAGACTTGGTGGCTTTGTTCAGAATGAAAACAGAGGTACCCATCTGGTGATACCTGACGTAATGGGGGCGGCGCCTAGTGGAGATCACATGCAGGGCGCAATTATAAATGAGTCGGGTCAGGAGGCCCAGTTGACCATACGGGTCTTTCAAGAAGATGGCACCCTGTATGATGAAATCCTTTGGGTATTGAGTCCAGGCGAGATGCTGCGTATTGATCCGGGCAATTACCCGTTTTACAGCGTTCCTTCAAATGGATGGATTGATGTGCAGGCCGACAGAGTGATCTCGGGATACGAGAGAATTACCTCTGCATATAACCTGGACACCATTTTCGCCATGCCTGTTGTATCGTCGCATAAAATAGTCCCTCACGTGGCCTCACCACAGGGATGGCGGACCACTTTAACGCTTATCAACCCTAATGCCAAGGCGAATCAGATTGCTATCCATCCACGCCTGGCGGGATCTGATCAGGGAGCGGATACCATTGTGCAATTGGGTCCATGGGAAAAAGCAGAGCTCGACCTTGGCGCCATATATGGCAAAGGGCCAGGTGACCCCCTTTACCACTCCCTTTTGGAATTGACAAGTGAGTATTCATTTGCAGGCTATTATAGCTATGCCCAGGCAGGGCAGGCCAGAGACAGGGCCAGCATGCCACTTGTAGATTTTTCCCAACTCAAAGAAACTTTATTCCTTCCCCATTATGCGCGCAGCAACGATATGTGGTGGACCGGCTTTGTGATTGCCAATCCCTCTAACACTGAGGCAAGGGTTAGGATAGAGCCCTATGACATGAATGGGAATCTGATCCAGGACTTGGTTTTATATCAAAATATCCAACCTGGAGGCTATGAGGTCATGTTGGGCACGTCCCTGTGGGGTTCTAGGGCTAGGGATGTTTCATTTGCCAAATTTTCTGTGGAAGACTCTGGGGCCAAAATCTGTGGTTTTTATCTTTACGGCAACAGAACTGAAGGCCGGATATGCTCTGACATGCTGGCCGGCGCAAACATGTAAAATGTTTCCCATGCCAGCGTCTAGCTTATATCCTGATCAGTTCTTGAAGGGATTTGTTGGCTTTTTCATCTTCAGATACCAGGTGCCATCCACGTATACCCAGGACTGGAGCTCAGGGGCATTCTTGAAGTCATATCCCCCCATGGAAATTTCCCATAGCACTTTGACTACGGCTTCTTTTTGGGATGGAGCCAGGTGGATATCTTTAATTTTGAAGGTCTTAAACTGAATACCTCGCTTGCGGTTTACAAAAGCAGCCTCCGGTAGCCTGCGCTTGGAAGATGGGGCCAACAAGCTGTAAACCGTGGCCCAGTCTCCTCGTATTTTGGCCTGCGCTAGCTTCTGTACCCTCGGCAAAAGGGAATCTTGCGGGTTTTTTACCTGGACTGTTGTGCAGCCCATGAGCGAAACAAGACCGATGCCGATAAGGATTAGATACCATCGTGATCTTGGCAGGTTCACTTTGTCTCTCCTTTCTGCAATTTTTCAAAGAATTCTTCAGGAGACATTTTCAGGTTGTCCATGAGCTTCTTCTTTAGCTCTTCTTGCCTTTTACGATTGGCTTGCCTTTTTCTACGGCGAAATGCGTCAATGATCATTTTGTTGATTTCAGGGTCCATGATTACCGAGTCCCCTAGGCCTATCAGTTCGCTATCTACAACTTTTAGGGGTTTACCCGTTTGTATATCCAAGGTCACACGACCCAGTTTTTTGCCCTTGTAGCCGGCCGTTAATATATAACTTGAGTTGACGGTTTTGGTTCGGGTATCGCAATTGCTCGTACGGGCTGCCACAATAGCTATATCTATTGCGCTAAACCTCTTGACCAGATTTAAGGTTTCTTCTTGGCTGAGCTGAGACAAAAGTAAAATGATATCTGTTTTGTCTTTAAGTTTGGGCAGCAACTCGGCCAAGGCCTGTCCAGGTGGTTCAGCTCTTATTCCCGCTAGTCCGGGGTGTTGGCCGGACTTTTCTAGAAAAGAGATCGGCGCAATACCTAATATGCCAACCCTGATACCGTCTGAGTCCACCACAAGGGACCTTTTAATGGCGAGGTTGGGCGGTGATCCGAAAACAAGATTAGAGGTAACAAGAGGCAGTGATAGTTCTTGCGCCTTTTCCGTGAGATAGCGTAAACCCAGTGAGAAGTCAACGGGACCAAGGTTTATTGCCCCATAGCCCATCATTGCCATCGCGCGAACAGTAATGTCTGCCCTGATCTTGCGGTCGGCTAATCCACGGGGCATGAAGTTCCCAGCATCCACGACAAGGGAAGGCCTGTATTTAGGGCGCATTTTTTTTAACATTGTAGCCCTGCGGGCAAGACCGCCCGCCCTTTTGCCGCCTCAAAGCCTGACAGGCATAGTGTTGCCCAAGGTATTACCAGTGAAAAATATCGTAAGACGGGTATCAGCGGATGCCGATATCGGGGGCAAAGCAATCAGTAAGAAAACCACTACAAGGCAGAAAATAGTTTTGGTTGAATGATTCATGGCCAATCTCCATAGTACATGGTTTTTGATACTGTGTAGGGTGAAGGATTCAAATAAGGATACATAAGTTCCCCAACTAACGCTACCATTCAAGTAAAATAGATAATAGCGGCAGACTAGTCAATAGACATTGTTGCGAGATTTGGCTACTCTCATTTTACTAGGCGGATGAATAAAACCGGAGTAGTCAATTAATCAATAGAGACACCAAATATGGATAACGTAACGAAGAGATTCATCAACCCTTTTGAAATAGCAGTTCACCTTTGGCGGCACAGGTATCTAATCGTTCAGTTGACCAAGCGGGAGCTGGTGACTAGATACCGAGGATCATTTTTGGGAATGGCCTGGTCTGTGATTTATCCTCTCCTCATGTTGGCTGTCTATACATTCGTATTCTCCATTGTGTTTCGAGCCAAGTGGGGTGTCGGTATTGAGCAAGGGAGGTTAGGGTTTGCCCTAAACCTCTTTATGGGAATTCTTACCTTCAGCTTGTTTGGAGAGCCCGCTAATTCATCGCCATTGTTGGTGGTTGGCAATGCCAATTACGTAAAAAAGATGGTGTTTCCGCTTGAAGTCTTGCCAGTGGTAGTAGTTTTGAGCACAATGATTAACACGGCAATCGGATTGGGAGTTTTGGTTGTCGCCTTGATGATTATCAATCATTCCTTACCGTGGACTATTATTCTATTGCCCTTCGTTTGGATTCTCCCATTGCTATTTTCTTTGGGATGCGCGTACTTCTTGGCTTCGTTGGGGGTGTTTATCCGGGATTTGGGATCAGCCATAACCCTGTTTACAACCATTTTGTTTTTTATTTCTCCGGTCTTTTATCCAATAGATGCAGTGCCTCCAAAATTCCGGGTATTCATACACCTTAACCCTTTGTCCCTTTTCATCAGACAGGCCAGACAGGTGGCGCTGTGGGGAGAGGTACCGGATTGGCAGCAATATTTGACAGGATTGCTGGTATCGGTATCCATTTGCTGTGTGGGCTTCATTTGGTTTGTTAAGACAAAAAAGGGCTTTGCAGATGTTACCTAGGGCCAAGAGAACGGATACAGAGGTGGCGGTTGTCCTAAAAGATGTGGGAAAATGTTATCAGCTATACGACAAGCCCATTGACAGGCTAAAACAGTCAATATGGCGGCACAGGAAGAAATTCTACCAGGAATTTTGGGCGCTGAGAGACATTTCCTTGGAGATCCAGAAAGGAGAGACATTGGGAATAGTGGGGTCCAATGGAGCTGGAAAATCAACACTTTTGCAGTTGATAAGCAATGTGCTCCAGCCCAGTGTAGGCCACATACAGGTAAACGGAAAGGTTGCAGCGCTTTTGGAGCTTGGAGGGGTGTTTAATCCAGAGCTGACCGGCCGGGAGAACATAAGGATAAACGCTGCAGTGATAGGGCTTTCTGGCAAAGCCATAGATAAGTGTTATCCTAGGATTGTGGAATATGCAGACATTGGCCATTTCATAGACCAACCTGTAAAGACGTATTCTAGCGGGATGTATGTGCGTTTGGCATTTGCAGTTGCCATTAACGTATCACCCGATATACTTATTGTGGATGAGGCCCTTGCCGTTGGAGATGCGAGATTTCGGCAAAAGTGCATGGAAAGCATGAAGAAGTTTTGCAGAAAGGGAACAGTGATTGTTGCCTCCCATGATCCCGATGCCATCGTAGAACTTTGCACAAGAGCGATCTGGCTGGAGAAAGGACGAATTCGGGCTGACGGGCCTCCCAAACTAGTACTCGAGAAGTACCTCCAGTTTATTTGCCAAGGCGAGCACAAAACAAAGCAAAGGATACTGAGACAAAGGGACATGGAGCATGTCAAAGATGAGCCGAACCCTGTGGAGTTCACTCTAATCACTCCAAAGTTAAGGCAGTTTGGCAATAACAGGGCTAACATTTTGGCTGTACGAATGATCTCTGGGGAGAGTGACAAGGGATTAATTCACTCAGGGATTCCATGCGAGATCGAAATGATTGTTGGTAGCAACGACCGTCTTGAAAGGCCAATAGTCGGGTTTTTGATCAAAGACAGGTTAGGCAGGAGGATACTTGGGGACAACAACGCAAGGCTTAAGAAGCGCTTCAAGCCGTTCTTGCCTGGCGGAAAGTACTTGATCAGGTACAAAATCGAAGAGTGGCCCAACCTGCTTGGCGGGGAATACACCCTATCAGTTGCCGTAGCAGATGGGGATCTAGACAACTACGACCAGTGCCATTTCGTCCACGATGCCATTGTGTTTAGAAGCATTCATGTGCGCGAGCCAGGGGGGATCATGTCCGTATGCAACACGACCGTTTCTGTGGAGGCAATGGACCCAAGGTCAATCTGATGGAGGATGGCAGTGAGTAAGAGCTCATTTGGCTTTGATCCTAAATTCCTATCAGAAGTGAAGAAGCCGAATTTTTTCCTTTTAGGCGCTGGTAGGTGCGGAACAACAACCCTTTATCATATGTTACGCCAACATCCCGAGGTGTATATGCCTGACATAAAGGAACCCAGTTTTTTTTGTAGTTACTTTCAAGTGGTAAAGGACCCCATATCGTACTTTTCCTTATTTTCTGCCTCTGACGGACACAAGGCAGTGGGGGAGGCCTCGCACGTATATTTTTCGAATCCCGAGAGTGCGCCAATAATCCATCTTTTGTTTCCTAATGCAAAGTTCATATTGATTTTGAGGGATCCTGTCAGAAGGGCATTTTCTCTTTATAGATGGACAAGGCATAATGGTTTGGAAGATCGGCCCACATTCGAGGAAGCCATAATAGCCGAGAAAACTAGGTTTCGTGACAGAAGGTTTTTCTCAACGTGCCCCCACTATTTTTGGAATTTTATGTACATTAGGTCATCATATTATCATATCCAGTTAAGGCGCTATTTGCGCTTTTACCCGCTAGAGCGGTTTTTTGTGCTGAGCCTGTATGAGCTTACCACTGAGACGGAATTGTGGATGCGGCGCATTTATCAATTCCTTGGTGTTTCACCTAACTTCACCCCTTCCCCTGTACATTTGAATGCTATTGAGGGGGAGGAGCTAAATCCGCGTACCAAGATACTACTCGAAAGACATTTCAGGTCAGTTATTTCAGACACCACAAGGATTGTAGGTAGAGACCTTAGGCTTACGCATCGGTAAGAAGACAAATCAAACTGAGTGATCTGTCAGATCCTCCATTGAATGGGTCAGGGGATGGATACAAAAGCTTTGTATGAATTTCTTGAAACTCGATTCGATCTTGTAAAGAGGTTTGATCCTGCTTTGATAGCTCTTGCCCGGGATCGAATTGCCTCCTTGCTTGGCCAAATACGCTATGACAACGCAGTATTGGCCTTTTCACACTCCGATTATCTTACTGCATTGGGAGGGACGGAAAAGCTCATTCAACAGGACCAAGCCGAGCTGGAGAAGATGGGAATTTCATACATTCAGATATATGGCGCGCATAAGCCTCTGGCCCAAAATAAATACCTTGGAGGACAGATAGTAGGAGTGAATATCGACGGCAAGGCTGCGGGTAAGATGAGTGTTAACGAGATTGCGCTCGCTCTCTTGGCCGCAATTTCTCTGAAGACGGTTAGCCTATTATCTGTGCATATCCACCACTTAATGAACTTGGATTTGCCCTCGGTCAAATTCATGATACAAATTTTGAGGCCCGGGAAAATACGCTTTTTTCTCCATGACTACTACTCTGTTTGTCCCCAGTTTAATCTTCTTAAAAATGGAATGACGTTTTGTGGCGGAGAAAATTGTGATCAAAGATGCCAATATTTTCAAGAACGAAAGCTCCATTTGTGTAAGATGAAAGAATTTTTCCGCAGTTTGGAACTGGAAATTATTTCACCTTCCCAGGTGGCAGCAGAAATCTGGAGCAAGAGCTTTCCTGAGTTGGGTCATAGAGTGAGGGTGGTGCCTCATTTGGTCCTTAAGGGCGGTCGAAAGAGGCAAATGAAACTCGTTGAGCGCATCAAAGACCCTTCCTATAAGCCAAAGATTGCATATCTGGGCTATGAGTCCAAGGCTAAGGGGCTTCACACATGGTGGCGGATGGTAAGTGATGAGAGGCTTGTGAAAATATATGAATTTTACCATCTGGGGGCTGCAGGAGCCAGAAAACCAAATGTGGCCTATGTTGAAGTGTCCTACCTTGAAGATGGTCACGATGCAATGATTCAAGCGCTTAAAAAACATGAGATTGATATTAGCTTTCTATGGTCCATTTGTGCAGAGACTTTTTCTTTCACTTTATTTGAAAGTCTAGCTGCAGGCTGTTTTATTTTAACTAATGCCGCAAGTGGAAACATCGCTAAACAAATCATGGATAGTACCAGAGGCCTTGTCTTTGAAGATGAGTCTGAACTATTCGAGTGCCTGAGGGATGCTCATGCCATAAAGGACCTTTTGATAAGAAATATCACCAAAAACCCACCATTGCTTTTCCAGGCAAACACTTCAATAGCACATGAGACGGCCAGACAAAGACGCAAATCTGGGCAGTTAAAAAATGCAAGAGCAGGAGGGACGGAATCTTATCTTTTTAGAATGGACGAAAATATGGCCTTGAAAATATTTACGTTAGAGACTGCACACCATCAGGAGGAGAGGCCACACTGTCTTGAACGACTCAACCATGAGCATATAACTTCCATTGTTCCATCGGATTTGTCAATCGTGCTGGAGAGGGCCAAGTATTGGGTAAGGCGCCATAGAGTAATGGAAAGTTTGGCCAGAAAGATGGTTTACATTCTTGCTTCAGCACTTAGAAAAGAAGACAAATAGGAGAGACAATATGCCCCTTCATTTTTTTACAAGCATTACTTCTAACTACATTCCAAAGGCGAGGGTTTTGGCAAGCTCTGTCAAAGTGCACAATACCGCGAGCTGTTTCCATCTGATATTGGCAGATAAAATCCCAAAAGGATTCGATGTGAAAAACGAGCCGTTTGACACTCTTTTAACGGTTGAAGACCTGGATATTGAGAACCTTGACGCATGGATCTTCAAGCACAGTGTTGTCGAACTCTGCACTGCCATTAAGGGGCGTTCGTTTTTGAAACTTTTTGAAATAACCGATGCCACAAAACTTGTCTATCTGGATCCTGATATCGTGGTTCTGAGTTCCCTAGAAGAGCTTTCTAAGCTTATGGATTTTCATGATATAGTGCTGGTCCCACATCAAGTGGAACCGGATAACGAATACCAAGCGATCATTGACAATGAGATATGCAGTCTAAAACATGGCGTATTCAATTTGGGATTTCTGGCTGTGACAAAATCACATGAAGGGCTAAGGTTTTTGACATGGTGGACCAATAGACTCTTGGATTTTTGCTATGATGATATCCCTAACGGACTTTTTACGGATCAAAGGTGGGTGGATTTGGCACCATGTTTCTTCAATGTTCACATTCTGCGAGACAAATCATACAATGTGGCTACGTGGAATTTGACACACCGCCATATTACAAAAGGAGCGGATGGCACGCTCTTGATCGATGACTCGCCCATAAAATTTTTTCATTTTTCTGGGTTTGATTCTGGCGCTCAAGAGATAATGCTAAAAAAATATGCACCCCCCGACAGCCCCCTGTTTGAATTGCGGGATTGGTATATAAACAAACTAGAATCCGCTGGGCAGAATGACTATGGTAGCCTCTCTTGCTGTTATGAGTTTTACTCTAATGGTGAATACATTGGCCTTGAAGAAAGGCGCCTGTACCGTTCGCGGTTGGATCTGATGAAAGCTTTTCCAAGGCCGGCGCAGGTTACTGACGATGGGGACTGCTACTATTGGTGGTACAGGAAGTATGGAAAACAGGAACCTATGGGTTCTTTTGAGCTGATGACCGACGGGGAAAGGCTACTTTTCAATCTCAGAAAGACTTGGCTGTGGAAACTAGGCCGCAGGGTATGGATGTCCAATGGCATTCTTAGGCGACTCTTACGACGAACCTTTCTCAAGACAGGAACCAAGTAAGGGGATATTGACGGCATGCATAAGAGTTCAATTGAGAAGATGAGGTATTTCAAAGACAAGTTCTTATCTGGTCGAACAAGGGACCGTCTTAAGATTTACGATTTGGGAAGTGCAGCCATTGGGGGCTCTTACCGGAGCATATTTAATGAGCCGAATTGGGACTATATTGGGGTGGATTTGCTCCGTGGGGAAAACGTAAATCTCGTCCTTTCGGATCCATACATTTGGCTTGAGATTGATTCAGATAGCGTGGATGTGGTGATTTCGGGCCAGGCCTTTGAGCATATTGAATATTTTTGGAAGACAATTTTGGAAATAGCCAGAATACTGAAGCCAGGCGGACTCTGTTGCATAATAGCCCCTTCATCAGGACCTGAGCATAAATACCCTGTAGATTGCTGGCGTTTCTACCCCGACGGGTTTCGTGCACTAGCGAGGTATGCAGGGCTGGAACTACGGGAGACGTGGACAGAGTGGGACCCAAAGAATTATGGCGATGGTAGCGAGCTTTGGAAAGATACATTCTTTGTGGGGCAAAAAACTGCAAGCAAAAAGGAAAGCTCTCAAGAAGGGCCTCATATCTATAGAAGAGATATCAGGTGTGGAGAGGAAGATTCTCTAAGCAAGATTATTCGCCACTTAGCCCCAAAATCTTATGTTCTTGAATTGGGCCCAGCAACTGGTTATTTGACGCGCTTCCTAAAGGAAAACTTGGGATGCAGGGTTGATTGCGTAGAGGTTTGTCCTGAAATGGCAGAGGAAGCCAAAAAATATAGCGACAGGATGCTCATTGCCGACCTTGAGAAGGTTAGTCTTGAGGAGGAATTTGGCACAAAGGTTTTTGACTTTGTAATATTGGCTGATGTGCTTGAACACGTAAGAGAGGACAAGAGACTGCTGACCTCTTGTGCTAAAGTTCTTAAGGAATCTGGGAAGTGCTTAGTTTCAGTGCCTAATATTGCCCACGCTTCCATATTTGGTGAGCTCTTTGCAGGTAGATTCGAATACTCGGATGAGGGATTGCTGGACAAAACTCACGTAAGGTTCTATACGCGAAGGAGCATTCAGCGCAAGTTAATAGAGGCTGGATTTGATATTAGGCAAATAGAGGCCGTAATAAGATTACCGGAAGAGACTGAATTTAGGAACTCACTTTCATCCTTACCAATTGAAGTTCAGAGAGCTATCCTGGACCTTGAAGACTCCCTAACTTATCAATTCATAATTGAGTGTACACCAAGAAAGGGAGGTCCGTGCAAAGGGAATTTCGGTCCACTTTATTCCTATTCTGCAGTTGACCTAAGAAGAGCCGTACTGAAGGGCTATGAAGATCGTATTTCCGCACTGGAGAATGCCTATGAGCAAGCCCGTGACCTTGCCTATGAGCGGCTGGAATACATAAACAAGCTAGAACCCGCACTAGAGGAGGCTAAGCAAATGGCGTTCAGCCGTCTAGATCGTATAACTGAGATGGAGCGAGTCTTGGAGACACTTCGAATGAGACTCCATGTCTATGAAGAGGATCCTGTAATAAGAAGATACTGGAAGGTGAGGAAATGGGTGAAGAAGAATTTTAGACGATGAATAAGATAAACAGACCAGAACAGGTTCATGTTAAGAAATACTTGGTCCTTGGGTTCAATGCTCTGAGCGCTGGGACTAGTGAGATGGTAGCCAATTTTGTTGCTGGCCTAGCAGACTTGTGTCCCAAAGATATTGAAATCACGCTTTTTGCTCCGAGAGACCAGGACCCTTTGCGTCATTTGGACAAGGGGAATAGGAATGATAAGCTTAGGCTTATCACGCTCCCCATTTCTAGATATCTCGCTCTGCGGTATATTCAATATGCTTTTCATTATTTAGCGTACGTTCCGCTTGTAAGTCTATTGACTAAACCTGATGTGATCTTGAGCTTAGGAAATTTCTTGCCAATAGGATTCGCCCCTAAGAGAGCAATACTGCTACATCATCCATACACCATTGATAAAGAAATAGCGAGGCGCCTTTCCTTTGGATCAAAGATCCGAGAGTTTTTCCGGAAGTTGTTTCTAGTTTTTTCTTTGGCCCGTTGCAATCTGCTGATCGTCCAGACAAATCATGTTAGAGAAAAATTTTGTAAGGAATATGGCTGGTTAGAGAGAATTCTTAAGTTCAAAATCAAGACGCTAAGGAGTCCCATAAGTAGTGTATTGAGAAAAAAGGCGAGGGAGCACTTCTCTGAGAGAGAAAATTTCTTTTTGTATGTAGCACGCTATTATCCCCATAAAAATCATGAATTTATTTTGAGATTTGCCAAACAGCACTATTCTGTGCTAAAGAAACATAATATCAGATTCGTTTTTACTTTGAGGGAGAAAGAAGCTAAAAGAATAGAGCAATGGATAAAGGCCGAGGGGCTAGAGGAAATAATTTTTAATATTGGAGAGGTAAGCCATAACGAGCTAGCCCGGTGGTATGGTAAGAGTAGAGCGCTCATATTCCCTTCAAGAACAGAGACCTTTGGAATCCCGATAGTTGAGGCAATGGCTTTTGGTCTTCCGCTCCTTGTTGCGGACATGGATTATGCTAGAGAATTATGTGGAAATGCAGGTCTATACTTCAGCTTGAATGAGGGTAGTGAATTGCTAGGCTTACTTTTGAGGCTTTGCACCGATGCCACTTTCTTCGGTAGGTATAGTTATAGATCCAGAAAACGGATTGAACAATTTCCAATGGCGCACGAGTGGGTCCAGCATTTACTTAATATGGTAGGGAGATGAGCTTTGATTTGTTCTTAGGGCTATATGGACGTTCATTCCGCGCTAAAGGTCGCCACATGTTGGACCCGCAACTTCTTCGTTGGGTGGAAATATAGAATAACTTGATTGGGTAGTAGCTGAAAGATGAGCGACGTGGGATGGGTAAGATAAGGCAAACGAGAACCCCACTTTTTTAAGCAGGATCGTAGATGGACCAAGGCAGGAAAAAACAGCTAGGAAAGGAGGCTTATCATGTCGAGGATGGTGAATTGGGGAGGGGTATTCTTTCACTTGGGTTTGACAGTCATGGCATTATTATTCATGTCAGTGCCTGCAGAGAGCTCTCAGGTTGTTACTGTTCCGTATGCAACGGTGGCTAAGGGATGGTGGTCTGGGTTGGCGATCACGAATACTTCCAGCCAGGCAATCACACCAATTGTATATATCACCACCTCAGACGGTACGTCATATTGCAAAACCCTTGAGTCTATTAAATCAGGCGAGATTTATGCAGAGCTAATCTAGAATATTATCCCCTCAATTTCACTCACAAACAGGGTTTGGATAACAGTGGCTAATAATAGTGATGATGAGTTCGATGTAACCCTATTTGTCGGCCAAACTGACGGAGGCTTCGGATTTCAATCCTTTCACTCAGAAGCAGGGGCTGTGTTCTATATATGCATTCCCAAATTGTAATGGGGGGGAAGCCACAAGGCAATACCTCTAGGTTTTATAAGAGATACTAATCAAGATTACCATATTCTATACTTGGGTATCAGTATTAGTAAAAGTCCCCAGTCATAACTCTAGCGGGTATTTTTTCGACTGTAGTCTCGAAACCATGAAATACGTATGCGTCTATCGCCTGCAATGCGCTTGCGAAAACGAGAGAGAAAGGTGGAACTGGGCGCACCACGGCTGGTGTTAACACATTTTCTTTGTTTGCCGGAGGTATGGTGATGAAGAAGTTTGTATACTCTTTAGTAGTGTTGATCGCGTTTGAAATAATTATTTTCGAATTAGTCGAAGTTAAAGCGTTCTCTGCAACATATGACGCGACGGGTACTTGGTATGTTCAGGTGTATGGCAGCTACGATAACTGTCCGGACAGCGAGCCAGAGCCCGATTATGATATGTATGTTACTGTTGTACAAGATGGCAACCGATGGAGGGTGACTAAAATAGTTTATGCAGATGGATCAGAAGAAACAAATCCTACTGGGTGGGGGGAGTGTCAGTGGTAGTACATATTTTTATAAAGAAACTGCGAGTGAGTACTCCCCATATGGAGACCCCGGACTTGAAACAGAAGAATACACCATTTCACTGACCAGCCCATCAGAGGGCCAGGGAAGCTATCACGGTGTTTGGTCGCATCAATATGAGGATTTTTCCTGTGATTGGGGAGCGTATTATCGAATAAGAAAGGTGGATGAGCCGTTTGCGAATCTCGACGGTGTTGTTACGTACGATGGCTTTCCTGTGTGTGCTATGGTGTTGGCCAATGGCCAATACATGTTCACCGATCCCAGTGACGGACAATTTAATCTAAATGTGCCCTTGGATCAGAGCGGACAAATTACATTATATGTTTTCTGCGAAGGATTTGCTCCATTTCGAAAGGTCTGCACACCTTCTGAAGCTCATGATATGTATATAGAATTGCAGAGGACGACAAATGAAGCAGGGGCAGATCTTTTTTATACATTTGAACCGATCAAACCTGGGTGGCGCAAAATAAACGGTACAATAACCTATGATAGCTGGCCGGTGTGTGCAATGATTTTGGCCAATGGTCAATATGTATTTTCAGATCAAAATGATGGCAGCTTTTCTCTCGAAGTACCTTTGGACGAGTTGGGCAGGATAAGCGTTTATGGATTTTGCAACGGGCTAGCTCCATACAAAAATGTCCTCGTGGAACAAGAAATAGAATACTCGGGCGCGAAATCTAGCACAACCGGGGATGCGGACCCTAATCTGAATAGGCTGAAAGGGGCACTAATTGCAACGAAAGCTGTCGAATTCGGTGTGCAGACAATTAAAAAGATTGGAGAGTATTATGAGAAAGGACAGTGCCTTGGACTTTACATGGAAAGATCCTTACTCGAAGATTACCAGAGAACTTGTTTGCAAAAAATGCATGAATTCGTAAACGCACATGAGTGGTGTTTGGATAAGTGTGATATCGATTTATTCTTGGAAAAATGCAAAGGAGAGCTTAAAAGTATGCTGGAAGTCCAGTCTGTGTCATTTGCACTAAGATTGGCTGGCTATACAGCAGCCGCGGGGAAACTAGCACTTGTCGGTCAGGTATCGACACTGATTACGGATATCCTCTTGACTCCATGTGCCGTGTGTTACCTCTCCACCAGTTGGATGAATCCTTCATTTTTAGAAGCTTGGCTTGGGTACATGGTGGCAGAATACAACTTGTATTTCATTGATCTTATGGCGGAAAATTGCAGCAGTTCTTAACGAAGGAGAAACCTTAGATGAAAGGCTCTTAAAGGCCCCGACGTTGCCCTATAAGAGGATTGTGTCAGGGCTGCTCCCATTTTTAAGGAAATATGTGGGAATGTGGAAGCCGTTGGAAGCATATCTAACTTTGCCATCCGGATGCTATGAGAATCTGCAAATCGAGCCTGCTATTACCAACCATAACGAAAAAATATTTGTAGAGACCGAGGAAACCGTCCAGAGAAGCTGTGAATAAAGTTGGTGAGTGAAAAGTCTTGAAAAGGATAAATGGCGAGAGATATGCGTCTTTATTGGTTGCTTCTAAGAAACAGCTTGTTCTCGCTACCAGAAATATCATCTCCCTGTTCGCTGTGGTCAGGCCGGCAGGAGCATTCGCGAGGAGAAATCCTTTTGCCCGAACTTAAAGATTTCTCACCCCGGTCCAAGTGACAAGTCGATGCTGTTTGCTTCATGAATTACCCAAAAGCGTAGCACTTGGGTAGTTGCTGCTTGTGGCCAAGTAGAGCATAACGATCGATAGTATATTTAAATTACTCCCAAAGCGCTGCCACATATGAGGGTATATTACCGGAAAGGTGACTAATCTCAAGAGGCTCAGGAGCAAGAATTCGAGTGCATAAATGGTAGCGAATTAACAAGATAGACCAGGAGTGTTGAGGTTTCAATTGGACGTAGTAAAAGCAATGTAGGACCTTAGCTAGAGAGAGGGAGGTACGCTAGGGGAAAAAGACCAAAAAAAGATGGCAAAAGGCTCTTTCTAGGGGCTGTAAGAGTCTGGTGACTGGGTCAAAACTTCCGGATGATGTGACACCATTTGCGAGTATTTAAAGTTAGCGGAAAGGTCTTTGTGCAAATCACAAAAGTTTGAAGGTGTCTCTAGGTCTTCGCTAGATTTATTGTAAATAGCTCTTTAGAGGCACTTCAAGAGCATGAAGGGAGTGAACAGTGGAAAGTTCGAGGAAAAGAGGAGGCTCAGACGTGGAAAGAATAGGCCGTTTGGCAGTTACCCTCGGGACGATCTGCCTTATTTTTGTGGTTTTTTTGGGACTGAACACTTCTAGCGCGCAATTAACTTCACCCCTTGCCCTGATAAAGGAAAGGGAAAAAAAATTAAAGGATACCAAAGGCGAGGTCTATCTGGGCAAGGTGTTAACAGTAAACTTTGCGGTCAATTCTGCGCAGCTGAATAGAAAGTATGTTCCTCTGTTGATGGAGCTGTGTGACGTACTGAAGACGCCTGAAAGAAAAAGTTACAGGATCGTTTTGAAAGGATACACAGATTCAACCGGTCCTGCTGAATTAAACCTCCGCCTCTCAAAGAAAAGAGCTGAGGTACTCAGACAATTTCTGATCCAGAAATGTTACTTTGACTCTGGCCGCATTACAGTAGTAGGCCTTGGGGAAAAGGATCCCATTGCATCCAACAAAACCCGTCAGGGAAGAGGGCTGAACAGAAGAACGGAGGTGCATATATATGGAGATGTGTCTCAAGCTGTGGTACCTCCCCCTCCCCCAAAACACGTTATTGCAGAGGAAAAAGAAAAGCCGCCCGAAACGATAGAAAAGCCT
>Ga0190359_1000503_pt1 | contig 26268 bp, 20 predicted proteins | sample 48721823_MG_FD_161269 | JGI IMG/M metagenome (GOLD analysis project Ga0190359, IMG submission 161269) | Hydrothermal vent microbial mat bacterial communities from Southern Trench, Guaymas Basin, Mexico - 4872-18-2-3_MG | ecosystem: Environmental > Aquatic > Marine > Hydrothermal vents >... | reverse complement strand
CATTTGCTTGTTTGGAAAGATGGTCCCCTGGATGCAGATACCATACCCCCCCATGACGTACTGGGCCAGAACATGGCGGACTACTTAAGTTCTTCCGGGCAAGATCCGATATTAAGCTTGATCAGGGGTTCTTGGGACATATTGCGGGATCATCCCGTAAATGTGGAGAGAAGGAAGGCCGGGCTAAAGGAGGGAAATTCCATCTGGCCTTGGGGCCAGGGGAGGCCACCCAGACTGGCCAAGTTCTCGGAGAAGTACGGATTGCGGGGTGGGGTAATCTCTGCTGTGGACTTGCTTCGAGGAATGGGAATAAGTGCGGGCCTAATGCCTATATATGTAAAAGGCGCAACTGGTTACTTGGATACCAATTACAAGGGGAAGGCAGATGCTGCCCTTGATAGCCTAAAAGAACTGGATTTCATTTTCGTCCATGTAGAGGCCCCCGATGAGGCTGGACACGCGGGTAGCGTTGAAGAGAAGATCCAAGCAATAGAGGCCTTTGATCGAGAGGTGGTGGGCAGGGTGCTGGGAGGATTGAGAAGGTTCGAACAATTTAGGATAATGGTGGCCAGTGACCACTTGACGCCCATCCCAAAAAGAACCCACACTGACGATCCCACGCTATTTGCATGGGCAAGTGAACGGGATTTGGCAGAAAGAATGGAAGGCGCGTTTTCTGAAAAAGGGGCCAGAAGCTCTGGTATCTATTTTGAAAATGGACACGATGTGATGCCCATGTTTCTCTCTATCTAAATCCCCCCTCTTGACATCCCGGAGGTTTTTAAATACTGTTCCGTTGTCTTTTTGACCGGCCAAGGTTTTCTCGTGCAGTTAAGATGCAATGGTTCAGGCGCTTAAGGTTTCCACCTGCACTGGTCTTGTGCCTTGTGCCCCACGCCTTAAGCCTGAATTCATGGTTGGGAGAAAAAAGCATAAAGGAGGATAAAGAGAAATGAAAATCTTGTTTTTTGGACCAAACGGTAGTGGAAAAGGAACCCAGGGCGCAATACTGAAAGAAAAGTACAATATTCCCCATATTGAAACCGGTGTTATTTTCCGGGAGAACATTTCAAAGGGGACCGAGCTTGGGAAACAGGCAAAGGAGTACATTGACAGGGGAGAGCTTGTTCCTGATTCTATCACCATCCCTATGGTTTTGAACAGATTGAAGCAGGATGACTGCAACAATGGCTGGCTTCTGGATGGATTTCCCCGTAATCTGACCCAGGCCCAAGAGCTGGACAAGGCCCTGAAGGCTGAACATATGGACGTGGATATTGTGGTTGAGATTGTGTTGGATAGGGAGATTGCCAAGAAAAGAATCATGGGCCGTCGCCTGTGCGTCAACGACAACAATCACCCGAACAATATTTATATAGACGCCATAAAACCGAATGGTGACAAATGCAGAATATGCGGCGGCGAGCTCAAGACCCGCTCCGATGACCAGGACGAAGAGGCCATTGATCAGAGACATAATATCTATTATGATACCACAACAGGCACAATGGCTGCCATCAATTATTACAAGGAACTGTCGAAACAATCAGGTGGCAAACCAAAGATTGTTGAGGTGGATGGCCGGCCAAGTGTGCAAGAGGTGACCCAGGAGTTATTGAGTAAACTCGGGTGAGTAAGGAGGAATACGGGTGGGTGACGTATATAGCAAGCTCGCCAAGCACATGGAAAAGCTGGTAATGGGCTACCCATATACCGACGAGGTACTGGACCTGCTGAAGGAGATGTTTTCCCCTCAAGAGGCAGAGGTAGCCCTTGCCATACCCAATGACCTACCACCGTTGCAGGTCTGCGACGCAGACGCAATAGCAAGGCGTTGCTCGCTTCCCGAGGAGACTGTCAGGGAAACCCTTGAGTCCCTGGCAATGCGGAACCTCATATATACGCGTACCACTGAGGATGGCAGACCCGGATATGCCTTGCTCCAGGTGGGCTATGGCATGCCACAGGCCTTTTTCTGGAAGGGGGTTCAAGAAGATGAGTATGCCAAGAAAATGGCGAGACTTGTGCTGAAATACTTTACCGTGCCCACCACTAGAGAGGTGTACCGAGGTGTCAATACCAAGACATACAAGTATGCACCGGCCTCTCTCACAGTAGATGTTCCAATGCAGGGTGTTTATCCCCACGAAAAGATGGAAGGGCTGCTACAGGGAGTAACAAAGGTGGCTGTTGCCCATTGCCCCTGCCGTGTAGTCGGCCACTATTTCCCCGTTGCCATGGAAGAAAAGGATATTTGGGGCATCTTGGTTAGCCTGATGAAAACGCGCGCCAATCCTAACACCATCCTCCACCGGTATCATCAAGTCCTTTGAGTTTTTGGGGGGTGATCCCCATTCGGGCCTGGGGTGAAACAGGAACATGAGCACTTCTGGCTGGTCCACGTCGGAGTAATCTATACTAGAGAGATCAATCATGTAGGCTTCTTTTATAACACTAATTCCGGGCCATAATAAGTCCATCGGACCTAAATTGCCACCTTTTTCTCAGCTATCTACGCTTTAAAGAGGATTTACTCTTTTCCCTCAACTCCTCCCCGTTTATCAAAAGCTTAAAGCTACATCCGCTTTCTTAAAGGGGGACAGAGGGGGATTTAATACCTCCTGTATGGCGATGCCCAGCCATGGGTAAAAGTTGATTGATTCAATATTTGTGATAAAGTGGGGTCCCTGTGGGGGTATGGAAAAGGATAGCAGGGAATTATTCTGTTACGAGGTCTACGGAATAGGAGGAAAGAAAATGAAGATTAGGCGGTTTTTGGGCTGAGGTTATGGGACGGGAAAAACTGTTTGCGCTTTGCATAGAAGACAGGGATTGTGACGACTTGGTGAAGAGGAAGATATACCAGGCAATCCTTCGCAACTCCATTCATAAATTCCATTTGAATAATTGAAGGCAACGGAGCTTAAGGCGAGAGATCAAAAGTTGACAAATTGACAGAGACGCGAGAGCATTAGTCAAATATACGCAGGCGCGGGAATGACGAAAATCGGCGCTTTCTAACTTTTTACGATTTCATCAAAATTAACGAATAAAACCTAATGCAGCAGGGCCTCATAACCCGGTAATACATCAACAGATCGAGCCAGGAGCTGACCATGATCATGAGACAAAGTTCCAGGTTGACCTCCGTTCTGGACGCAATGGAGGACGGAATCTATATCATAGACCAGGATTTTTTTATAGAGTTTATGAATTCCAAGATGATACAGGATTTTGGAGACGGTACAGGCAAGAAGTGCTACGCAGTAATTCAGGGCAGAGACACCGTATGCCCATGGTGCAGGGCCAACGAGGTATTCGGAGGAAATACGGTTCGATGGGAGAATCGCATAACCAACACAGACAGGGTCTATGACCTAATTGAATTGCCTCTAAACAATGCAGACGGCAGTGTTTCCAAGCTCACCATTTGCCGTGATATTACCATGCGAATGAAGCGCGAGGCCAGGATAAGGGCCTCTGAGGAGGACTACCAGAGGCTCTTTGAACATGTCAAATGCGGTGTTTACGTAAGCAGTAAGGAAGGTAAGTTTCTCAATGCCAATCAGGCCCTGCTTGATATGCTTGGTTATAGCAGCAAGGAAGAGTTCTTGAGCATAGACATCAGGCATGATCTATACCTGCGACCAGAAGATCGGGATATGTTCCAGGAAATGATCGAGAAAAGGGGCTACGTGAGAGACTATGAGGTATACTTCAAGCGAAAGGACACTAGCTCCATTCCAGTGGTACTCACAAGCCATGTAAGATACGGTGAGGATGGGAAGGTGCTGGGATATGAAGGCATCATAGTTGATCAGTCTGAGAGAAAGCGCATGGAGAGAAGTCTGAGGGAGGCCCATGACTTTCTCGACAAGATAATACGTAGCTCTCCCAACGCAATCATTGCAACTGATATGGAGGGGAATATTATCCTTTGGAACAGAGCGGCTGAGGAACTGCTCGGGTACAAGGCAGAAGAAGTTATCGGAAAGATGAATATCGAGAAGATATATCCCGAGGGGATGGCGCGGAAGGTCATGCACATGATGAGAAGCGAGGGCTACGGAGGCGTGGGACGGCTTAGGTCATATCCCATGGTCCACATACGCCAGGATGGAAAAATTATAGAGGGAAATCTATCAGCGGCAATAATCTACAATGCCGAAGGCAAGGAAATGGCGTCGGTGGGCATATTTGTTGACCTAACTGAGCGACTGGAGATGGAGGAGAAACTTCGCAGGACGCAAGAGCAGTTGCTTCAGTCCGAAAAATTGGCGGCCATGGGTCGACTTACCTCTCAGATTGCTCACGAGTTGAACAATCCACTTTATGGAATAATGAATACCTTGGAACTGCTTAAATCAGAGGTTCCGGAGAATAGCAAGAGAAGGAAGATTCTGGAGATGGCCCTTTCCGAGACCATTCGTCTCACCGATCTATTGAAAAAAATGTTGTCATTTTCGAGACCAGATCAGGAGGAGAGGCAGGTGACCGATATTAATACCATCCTGGACGAAATCTTGCTCCTGCACGAAAAGCAGCTCAGAGAGCACGATATCCGAATCGTGCAGGATCTGGATGATAGTGTAGAGCCTGTCTATGCCTCCAAGAATCAGCTTAGACAGGTATTTTTGAATATTATTGCAAATGCGCGAGACGCCATGAGCGATGGCGGTACTCTTACTGTCAAGACTGAATCCCAGGACGGAAAAGTGATTATTAAGATATCCGATACAGGTACTGGCATCAAGAAGTCGGATCTCAACAGGATTTTTGACGCCTTTTTTACCACCAAGGACAGTGTAAAAGGTGTTGGGCTCGGGCTTTCCGTTTGCTATGGGTTCATTAAAGACCATGGCGGAGACATCTGGGTGGAAAGTGAATACGGCTCGGGCAGTACATTCACCATATCGCTCCCTGTTTATCAGCCTTCCAAAGACTAGATTAGTCCGTATTTTCCCCTCAAAAAATTAACTGCCATAGGTGCCTCCATCTATAATGGTGCGAGGTTTTTTGTCATGTAGGCTGCATTAGAGGAATTACATGAATTATAGCTAATCTATTTATTAGGGGCCGAAATATTTTCTTGACAAACAGAAAAAACTATAATAAAAGAAAAGTCCAAGACAACTTGTTGCCAAGAGGAGGCGTGTAATGGAGGAAATACTAACGGTGTACAAGGCTAGCAAATATTGCAACGTCTCTCCCAAAACCATTATCAACTGGATCGAGTCAGGGCACATCAGGGCGTATAAGACCGTGGGGGGGCACAGGAGAATAAAGAGAGAGGACCTGATTGATTTTATGAAAAATCAAGGAATGCCTATCCCGGACGAGGTGGACATGGAGGGAAAGAAAAGGATTTTGGTGGTGGACGATGACCCCATTATTGTGGAGACCATAGTCCAGGCCCTTGAGGAAGACGAGCACGACTATGAGGTCATTTCTGCATCAGACGGCTTTGAAGCCGGACTTCAGGTGGAGCATTTCAAACCCCATTTGATTATCCTGGATATCATGATGCCTGACATTAAGGGATATGAGGTGTGCAAGAGAATAAAGGAGAATGAAGAGACCAAAAATACGAAGATTATTGTCTTATCGGCGTACCTGGACGAGGAAAAATTCAAGAAGATGAAGGAGTACGGGGCTGACGTATGTTTTTCTAAGCCTCTTCCCCTCCCACAGCTCAAAGAGGAGGTCTCCCGTTTATTGGGCCTGGAATAGCCTGCTCTCCCATTGAGGCCCTCCAAAACCAGTGTAAATCGCCCATGGTGCAATAGGGGGTATTCATGAAATTAAAACAAGCCTTGGAAAAAAAGAAATTCGTAGTCACCTCCGAAGTCCAGGCCCCAGTGGACGAGAGTCCAGAGGCCTTGGTCAAGAGGCTGGAGCTTATCAGGGGCAGGGTGGACGGAGTTACTGTTCCTGAAATCGAGATAGAAGGCGTGGTTGTAGACACTATAAAGACCTGTGAACTTCTGAAGAGGAACCGATTCGAGTCCATTTACCAGACCACTACACGGGACAAAAATAGGATTCAGCTTCAAAAGGATCTGGTGGTAGCCCACGAGACTGGCGTAGAGAACTTACTGGTTTTTACCGAGGATTACAGGATTACAGGGGATAGCCTGCAGGAAATAATGTTCTTTCATGTGGATGTGGGCAAGCTGGAGTCTGTTCTCGAACATATGAGAGAAGGGTACACGGTAGATGGCCAGGAACTACCGTTCAAGGCCGAGTTTGTGGTGGGATCAGGGATAGAGTCAGGGTGGGGAAAGGACGTCCCGGATCTGGAAATGAAGGAAATGGAGCGGATGGCAAAGATTGGGGCCGGTTACTTTCTCACCACCCCTGTTTTTGATCTAGACATGTTTGAGAAATTTGTGAAACAGGTTGAGACCTTTGGGATCCCGGTAATAGCAGAGGTGATGATCCTTAGAACGGCCGGGATGGCGAGTTTTCTCAACAGACACTTCAAATCGGGCCTGGTTCCTGATTGGATGATAAAGAAGCTTGCAAAGGCGGTGGATAAAGAAAAGGCCAGCATAGAGATTTTTGCTGACACTGTGAAAGGGCTTAAAGACCTGTGTCAAGGTGTGCATATCATAACTATCGGGGGAGAGGAGAGGTTAAGGTATTATCTTGATGCCGCGAAACTGAGATAATGGAGCAGGCACTTTGGAAGATATCACATTAAAGATTGACGGCGTAAACGTCACCTGCCCACCTGGGACCAGCATACTGGATGCCGCAAAGGCAGTAGGGATAAAGATCCCGTCCCTTTGCTCCCACCCTGAATTGACACCCATCGGAGCATGTAGGTTGTGCCTCGTAGAGGAAGCCTCCAGTGGGCGCGTTTTTGCTTCCTGTGTCACGCCGGTGGCTCCGGAAATGGTGATCGTCACCGATTCAGATCGGGTTCAAAGGCATAGGAGGAATATTGTCAGACTGATGATGGCCGAACACCCGGAGTCATGCCTTGTGTGTAGCAAGGGCAATCGTTGCGAATTAAGGGAAATCGCCGCAGAACTCGGTGTGGGAGAAAACAAGCTTTATCCCATGCCAAACGTCAAGAATTTCGAGCAGGTGAACCCCTTTATTGTAAGGGATCTGGCCAAGTGTGTTCTATGTGGCAGGTGCATACGGGTGGACCACGAGCTGGTGGTAGTAGGTGCCATAGATTACAACCTAAGGGGTTTTGAGTGCAGGCCCGCAACCTTGCATGATCTGCCTCTTGAAGACTCATCATGTACGTTTTGCGGCTCCTGTGTATCGGTGTGCCCCACCGGGGCCCTGAGCACTAAAACACCCGAATTTGTTGGTACGCCTGAAAAGGAATCAATTTCCATATGTGGATTTTGTGGGACTGGTTGTTCATTGATGATGGGTTCTGTTGGCGAGCATGTTGTGGAAGTAAATCCGTCAGGCATATCGGGCAGCGTTAACGGAGCCACATTGTGTGTGAGGGGTCATTACGGCCACGACTACCTTCACTCTAAGGTTCGCCTTGGATCTCCATTGCTGCGGACAGGAGAGGAATGGAAGGAAATTACATGGGATGATGCATTGGAGCTTGCAGCAACGAAGCTCCGAGAAATCAAAGAAAATTATGGGCCTGCAAGTCTCGCCTTCTTAGGCTCGTCCAAGTGCACCAATGAGGAAAATTACCTTTTCCAAAAGATGGCTCGGGTGGTTTTGGGCACAAACAATATTGATAGTGGCGGGTATATCAATGGGAGGCTGGCTGTTCAGGCTGTCTGGAAAAGATTAGGAAATACCTTATTTAGAAAACCCCTTTCTACCATTGGAGAGGCAGATGCCATCTTGGTACTGGGTGCGGACCCAACCCAGTCAACACCTGTGGCTGGCTACTACATAAAAAGGGCAGCCAAAAATGGTCTCCCGCTCATAGAAATAAATCCGAGAAAGACGGGCCTGTCTTTCCTATCCTCAGTGCGCCTGGAGATAAAACCAAACGGCGATCTGGCCGCCTTAGCCGCTATTTTGAAATACCTGGTGGAAAAGGGATGGGTGGACCAGGGTTTCATAAGTCAATCTACAAGCGGGTTTGAACCCTTTAGTGCCAAGCTCTTGGCCCTTGATTTTGGCCTCCTGTATAAAAATGCAGGGATAGACGCAAGGGGCATTAAGCAAGTCTGTGACCTTATAAAGGGAAAGAGGATCTCCATAGTGGTGGGCTCAGGGGTATTAAGGCAGAGAATTGCAGTGAGCATTATGAACTCCATAGTGGATCTGGCATTAATCACAGGGAGTATGGGTGAAAGAGGGGGAATCTACATTCTGGCAAAGGACTGCAATGAAATGGGTGCATGGGACATGGGATCGGCCCCGGATTTTTTACCCGGAACCGTACCAGTCTTTGATGCACAGGGCCGCAGACGCTTTGAGCGTCTCTGGAAGGCCAAGCTTTCGCCTGATCCAGGGCTAGATGTGGTCAGGATCATTGAGGAGGCAGACAAGGGCAGGCTCAAGGGCCTTTACATAATGGGTGAAAACCCACTGCGAAGTCTCCCTGACAAGGAGCTAATAAAAAAGGGCTTTGAAAAATTAGAATTCCTGATTGTCCAAGATATACTTGAGAATGAAACCACCCAAATGGCCCACCTCATATTGCCAGGAGCTGCGGCTGCGGAAAAAGAAGGTTCATTTACTAACATGGAAGGAAAGATTCAGAGTTTTGAACCAGTCGTTGCGCCTCCATCTGGGGCCATGCCGGACTGGGACATACTGGACAGACTCATGGCTCTCTTAGGGCAGCCACGAAGACTTGGTTCCATCTCTCGCATAAGAAGGGAAATATCACAAGTGGTTCCGGGGTATGGATCTCTGGCAGATGGCATCGGAGGATGGGCAGGCACAGGAGAAGTTCGCGGATCCGTAGGTCCCGAAGCCGAGACAATAAGGATTCCTTTTTCAGAAGAAATATTGATAGGAGCAAGGCCGGAGGATGGATCATATCCCATGTGGGTGGTTCTTGGTACATCAAGTTTTCAAATGGGCTGTGGGACGCGTATTGCTAAGTCGCGGCGTATTACCGAGTACTGTCCTGAAGGCTTTGCAGAGGTTTCGGTACAGGATTGCGATAGACTGGGGCTAAAACATGGCGACAAGATTATTATTGAGAGCAAGGCAGGCTCAGTGATGAAGAGTGTGAGGGTCAGTACGGATCAACCCGAGGGTGTGATTTTCCTGCCCTGGGGTTTTGACGACAACAATGCCACATTATTGCTTGGCCTTGCGCAGTTTGGTGGGCCAAATTTTGAGGGCTGGAACAGTTGCAGGGCCAACATCCACAAGGCGTAAAGGACGGGCGCATGGGTAAGAAGACGATAGATTGGGAGAGGCTCGGTTCTATCATAGAGGAGCGCAAAAAGGAAAAATGGGGTTTGATCCCCTTGCTTCAGGAAGTGCAAGAGGAATTCGGTTATATCCCCCCAGAGGGAATCAAGCCCATAGCAGAGGCACTGGGATTGTACCCATCGCAGGTACAGGGGGTAATCACTTTTTATGCCGGGTTTGCCTTGGAACCAAAAGGCAAGTACGTGATCAGGGTTTGTCGAGGGACAGCGTGTCACGTAAAGGGGGGGCGGAGTATATTCCGGTATTTGAAAAGAGAACTGGGCCTCGAGGAGGGTCAGACAAGTGAAGATTATCGGTTTACCTTGGAAACCGTGGCATGTTTGGGAGCCTGTTTCCTGGCCCCCACAATGATGATCAATAGGACCTATTATGGGAAGTTATCACCTCCCAAGGTCAGCAGTGTCTTGGCTCAGTACGGAAAAGAGCGCATGGAGGATAAATGAGGACACAGAGACTCCAAAGCATTGGGGAGTTGGAGTGGTTAAGGAACAAGATCCTGTCCAGTCGGGATTTGGAAAAGCCGGTTATCTGTGTCTGCATGACGGGTTGCAGGGCCTATGGGGCGGATCAGGTGCGCGAGGCCCTTGTAACTGAAATTGAGCAAAAGGGAATGACAGGCAAGGTGGAGGTAAGAGCTACAGGATGTCATGGGTTTTGTGCAAAGGCCCCTGTTGTTTCCATTGAACCTGCAGGGATTCAGTATCAGGAGGTAGGGCCTGAGGATGCCCGGGATATTGTGGATCTTACGCTGTGTAAAAACAAGCTCATCGAAAGATTGGCTTATAAGGACCCCAGATCAGGGAGGCCCCTTTTTTATAAGAGCGAGATAGGGTTCTATAATAGGCAAACCAGAAGGGTGCTGGCGAACTGTGGCCAAATAGACCCAACCAAGATAGAGCATTATATAGCGGCAGGTGGTTATGGCGCATTTGTAAAGGCCATATTAACCATGAGTCCCGAGGATGTGATCAAAGAGGTTACAGAGGCCAAACTGAGGGGCAGAGGCGGCGCAGGCTTTCCTACGGGAGTCAAGTGGAGATTTGCCAGGGAGGCGAAGGGTACCCCAAAATACATAATATGCAATGCGGACGAAGGGGATCCAGGGGCCTTTATGGACAGGGCCCTTTTGGAAGGCGATCCACATTCCGTGATAGAGGGAATGCTCATTGGTGCCTATGCCATGGGGGCGAGATATGGCTACATTTACGTGAGAGAGGAATATCCAATAGCCATTGCTCATCTTTCCGCTGCACTAAATCAAATGGAAGAGCTGGGTCTCATTGGGGAGAATATATTAGGCACGGGCTTTGACTTTGATCTCTCCCTAAAAATGGGCGCTGGGGCGTTTGTTTGTGGTGAAGAGACGGCCCTAATGGCCTCTATTGAGGGAAAAAGAGGCATGCCAAGGGCTAGACCGCCTTTTCCTGCGCAGGCTGGTCTGGATGGAAAGCCCACCAACATAAACAACGTTGAGACCTGGGCCAATATACCTCTAATTATCAGAAACGGCGCTGCTTGGTATGGTGAGATTGGAACCGAGAATAGTAAGGGAACAAAGATTTTTTCGCTGGCCGGGAAGGTGAACAATACTGGGCTAGTTGAGGTGCCCATTGGGGTGACCATAAGGGAAGTGGTGTTTGATATAGGTGGTGGGATACCCAAGGGCAGGAAATTCAAGGCCGTACAAATGGGAGGACCATCCGGGGGTTGCGTGCCCGCACAATACCTTAACCTGCCTATTGATTATGATACCCTTCAAAAGATTGGTGCTATCATGGGTTCAGGTGGCATGGTGGTAATGGATGAAAATAATTGTATGGTCGAAATTGCCCGGTTTTTCTTGAGTTTCACCCAATCCGAGTCTTGCGGAAAGTGCGCCCCATGCAGGCTTGGTACCACCCAACTCCTTGAAATCCTGACTCGCATAACAGACGGCAGGGGGAAAATTGAGGATATTGAAACAATAAAGGAATTGGGGCAAACCATAACTGAGGCTTCCCTGTGCGGACTCGGGCAGACCTGCGCCAAGCCCGCGCTTTCGACGCTGCGGTATTTTGCCAAGGAGTACGAGGACCATATCTTAGAGCACAGATGTGCTGGTGCCACCTGCGATTCCATGGTCATATCTGCCTGTCAACATGCCTGTCCTGCAGGGATCGATGTCCCGAACTATGTAGCAGCAATAGCGGCAGGCAATTATGAAAAGGCGGTTGACATCATCAGAGAGCGTAATCCTTTCCCGGCCGTTTGCGGGCGGATTTGTATCCACCCCTGCGAGTTTAAGTGCAGGCGGGGAGAGCTGGATGAGCCGGTGGCCATAAGGTCGTTGAAGCGGTTTGCGGCGGACTGGTATTTCAAAAACATTGGTTATAGGAGGGAGCCTTTTCCGGTCACCAAGACGCAGAAGGTAGCAGTGGTGGGGGCGGGGCCCGCAGGACTGACCTGCGCCTATTTCCTTGCAGAAATGGGTTATAAGGTAAGGGTTTTTGAATCGCAGCCCGTTGCCGGAGGGATGCTTGGTATTGCCGTGCCTGAATTTCGGCTACCTCGTGAGGTCATTGAAATGGAAGTGGCCTATATTGAATCGTGCGGGGTGGAAATAAAATACAACTCCCCCATTGACGCACGGCACACTGTGAATGATTTGCTGACTGAAGGATACAATGCCGTATTTATTGCAGCGGGGGCCCAGGCTAGCAAGAAAATCGGAATCCCTGGGGAGCAAGAAGGAATGAAAGGACTTTACTATGGGCTGGAGTTTCTGAGTCAGGTGAGAAATAAGGGGGATGTCCGGTTAAAGGGGAGAGTTGTGGTTATTGGTGGGGGTAATGTTGCCATTGACGTAGCACGAACTGCACTAAGGGTAGGTGCTGATGACGTGCAGCTATTTTGTCTGGAATCCCGCGAAGAAATGCCTGCATGGGAGAAGGAGACAGAAGAGGCCATTGAGGAGGGGATCGTGGTGAATCCCTCATGGGGTCCTAAACAGATACTGCATACAGATGGAAAGGTGAATGGCGTCAGATTCGTAAGGTGCGCTTCCGTGTTTGATGATGAAGGTCGATTTAATCCAAGCTTTGATGAAGACAAGACCCAGATTATAGACACTGACAATGTCATCGTTTCAATAGGCCAGGCACCTGATATGTCCTTTCTTTCTAAAGACGAGCAACTTGAAAGGGAACTCTGGGGTGCGCTTGCAGTAGATGAAAACACGTTATCTACTAATATCCCGGGTATCTTTGCGGGAGGTGATTTTACCACAGGCCCCACCTTTGTCATCCGGGCAATAGCCTCGGGCCGTCGCGCCGCGCTTGCTATTGACAAGTACCTCCGTGGTGAAAAGGGAAGGGTAGAGATACTGGATGAAAAGACCAGGCTGAGGGAGGACCTGGGGCTTGCACTGGAAGAGGAGCTTACTGGAGAAAGGCCCAGGGTGCCTGTAGAAATTGAGAGGCCTGAGGATCGGATAATGGATTTTCGAGAGGTGGAGAAGGGGCTTAGCGAAGAGAATGCCAAGATGGAGGCCCTGCGATGCCTTCGTTGTGACCTGGAGAGAGAAAAGGGAGAACAGTTATGATTAGATCAATCACCCAAAAGAAGAGCGACGAAGAGATTGATCATCTGCTGGAAGGGTTGGACAGGATATTCATCATAGGGTGCGGTACCTGTGCCACACTAACCCATACCGGTGGACTGGCCGAAGTGGAGGCCATGGGTGAGAACCTAAGTGGCAAGGGAAAACTGGTCACCGGGGAAATGGTACTACCAGTGGCATGCGATAATATGGCCGCTGATATCCTGAGAGAATGGTCAGAGAAGATGAACCAGGCAGATGCATTGTTGATCATGAGTTGTGCATTTGGAGTGCAGAGCATAGCGCAGCAGACAAGCAAGATGGTAGTGCCCGCGCTGGACACCTTGTTTATTGGAAAACAGACTGGAGCAGGTCAGTTCGATGAGATATGCACCCAGTGCGGTACATGCATACTGGGTGAGACAGGGGGTATATGCCCGGTTACATCATGCCACAAGGGGTTGGTCAATGGTCCATGTGGCGGGACAAATAATGGGAAGTGTGAGATTGACAACAACAAGGACTGCGCGTGGACACTGATTTATAATCGGCTCAAGGATCTGGGCCGCCTGGACAGTATGCGAAAGCTCCAAGCCCCAAGAAATCACCAGCGTGAGCCGTCGCCGGGCAAGTACATTTTGCCATTTTAGGCTCGATTAATTTTTCGACGAAGTATATGGAGCAGCAGTAGATCTATCTTAGCAACGATATCCTGGAGATGAGTCTATGGTATCTAATTTCAAAAAGGCCCTTGAATCGGGAAAGTTTGTGGTAACCTGTGAGATAGCGCCGCCCAAAGGAACAAATCTTGAAAAGATGCGCCATCATATCGAACTTTTGAAGGACAAGGTTGACGCAACGAACATAACTGATCATCAGAGCTCGGTAATGCGGTTTCCTTCCTTGGGTGGTGCACTGCTGGTGAAGGAGTGTGGCGGTGAGCCTATCTTACAGATGACCTGCAGGGACCGAAACAGATTGGCCCTGCAAGCGGATTTGCTGTTCGCATACAGCAGGGGCATAAACAATGTTTTGTGCCTTACAGGGGACTCTGTCATATTTGGTGACCACAAGGAGGCCAAAGGAGTATTCGATCTGGACTCAAGTCAATTGATTATGGCCATTCGAAAGATGGAAAAGGGCAAAGACCTAGGTGGTAATGACCTGGACGGAGAGTTAGAATTTTGTGCGGGCGCTATAGTGACCCCTGAGGCCAATCCCCTTGAGCCGCAGCTTATCAAGTTTGAAAAAAAGATAGATGCAGGGGCAGAGTTTATTCAAACACAAGCAGTTTATGACCTGGACAATTTTAAAAAGTTCATGGACTATGCGCGAGAGTTTCCCGTGAAGATCCTGGCCGGCGTCATATTACTCACGTCTGCACCCATGGCACGCTTCATGAACAAGAATGTGGCAGGGGTAAACGTCCCCCAGAACTTGATAGATGAGATGGCATCAGCGCCAAAAGGAAAGGCCATAGAAAAGGGTATAGAGATCGCGGGCCGAATGATAAGGCGTATCCGCCAAGAAAGGATGTGCGACGGGGTCCACATAATGGCCATCGGCCGAGAGGAATTGGTTCCAGATATTATGTCCGCTGCAGGCCTTTTGTGAATCAATGTAGTCTTGATTAAAAGTCTCAATCCTCTGATTCGGAGATGCCGCATAGTTTCTTTGCGGCCCTTTTCTTCTCTTCCAGATTAACTTTTCTTGCAATCATGATTCTCTGGGCCTGCGGGGACCCGGCGCCATGCATTGACTCCGTTAGATAGCCTACAGCAGCGGTGCCGAGGGTAAGATTCTCGATAAGGCGCATGATCCTCATCCTGTTTTCCGTGGAAAGCCCCGAATGCGCCCTGAAGTACTTGTTGATCCATTTGCCGACCACTGGGGATCGAAGGTCTTTTTCGCTTGGGAGAGTTACCATGAGGCCGCCTGCGATATCCTGGGATAGGCGGGAGATCTCGTAGGGTATCCTTGTGACGTTGTGCTTGTGCACATTGGCCAATAAGGTGTTTACTGAATAAGTGCCGCTCGGCTCCTTGTGGCCCTCTGAGGCACAGGCGATGCAGCCGCAGTATAGGGTCTCGTTAAGGTGATTCATCTCCACGATCTTATCCTTGATATGACTGGCTCTGGCCACACCATTATATTCGGCCGCTAGCTGCGCCGCACCGATAAGCACATCTCCCACGCCCACCTTGCACGCATAACTTTGGCGATGATAGGCAGCAAATTTTTCCACCAGTTGACCGGCGAACTCGAACTCCTTGTATATGAAGACTCTGTCCCAGGGCACAAAGACATCGTCAAATACCACCAGGGCCTCATGTCCGCCGTAGAGGATGTTCCCTTGGTCAAGGTGTCCTCCTTCCAACTTCCTGGTGTCGCACGACTGCCTCCCCATTATGTAAATAATTCCTGGGGTGTCACTGGGAAGGGCAAAGGAAATGGCATAATCTTTGTCAGCCTCCCGCATGGCTATGGTGGGCATAACAATGATTTCATGGCTGTTGACAGCACCTGTTTGATGTGCCTTTGCTCCCCTTACCACAATACCATCGTCCCTTTCTTTCACCACGCGAAGGTAGTGATCAGGATCGGGTTGTTTGTGTGGAGGAAGGCCCCTGTCTCCTTTGGGATCTGTCATGGCGCCGTCGCATGTGAGGTCTTTTTCTTGAACATATTTGAGGTAATTTATAAACCGATCATAGTATTTGGTACCGTGCTTTGCATCTATATCGAAGGTCACAATGGATAGGGCATTGAGGGCATCCATGCCAACGCATCTCTGGAAACAACAGCCTGTTTCTCGACCAAGCAATCTCCCCATCTTGCTCTTTTTTACTAGGTCCTGAATATTCTGGTGGATATGAGTGAAGCGGTTTATCTTATTCCCTGTAATATGTGAGGTAGCGGTCATAATATCCTCGAATTCAGGCCGATGTGCTAGCTCGTATGTCTTGGCCAGGGCGTTCATTGAGGGACGGATTATGGGGTGATCGACTACGTTATCTATGCGCTTGCCGAACATGTAGACCTCGAGGTTGAGTCTCCTTAGGCTTTCTTCATATTCCTTTGCAGTCATCATGGCCATGGAATAAACCTCCTTTTGTAGTCACTTGTTTGACATTCTCACGCGCCGTATTTGCAATGTTAACAAAATCCCTTCAAAGATAATACCCCGTATTTTGCAAATTTCCTTATTTGAAGGTTCACTAGATCCCTTGGGATCCAGCATGAAGGAAGTTATGTGGTCTTTGATCCCTATTAAGTGGCGTGGTTGGCGATTTCATCTATTATTCTGGGCCAGAGCGCTTCTGGGAAGGCATGGCCCATGCCCTCGATGATCACAAGCCGCGCACCGGGTATTGCCTCAGCCGTATCGATTCCGCATTCAACAGGCACGAGGGGATCTTGGTCACCGTGTATGACAAGGGCGGGAACCTCAAGGCCCGCCAGGGCCTCTTTCCTGCTGCCCGATGCCAAGATAGCCGCATATTGGCGAATTACTCCCTCTGGATTGAGGCCGCGCTCAAAGGTCCTTTCCGCGTAATTCATTGCAAGCGAATCACTTACCGGGTGCTTTGGTCCACTCAGAATCCGCCACACCTCCATGTAGGCCTCTATGAATCCCTGCCTGTCGGTGGGCAGGGGGGCGTAGAGTACCTGGAGACCTTCAGGCTTTGGCGGAGGAAGGTTGGGGTCACCAGTGCTGGACATGATGGATGTAAGGGTTCGCACCCTGTGCGGATACTCGAGAGCCATGAGCTGCGCGATCATTCCACCCATTGACGCACCCACAACATGGGCCGATTGAATTTCAAGGGCATCCAGCAGCCCTACGGCATCTGCGGCCATGTCAGATAGGGTATAGGGCGCTTTCAGGGGAGCTCTATTGATCTGGGCTGCTATCAGCTCACTGATGTCCGGGACTCCCGCACTGTCGAACTTCTGGGACTGACCGATATCCCTGTTGTCAAATCTAATGACCCAATAACCCCTCTCGGCCAGCCGGGTACAAAATTCATCGTCCCATATAATCATCTGGCAAGCCAGACCCATGATCAGCAGCATGGGAGGTGCAGAGGGTTTCCCGAAAGTGTCGTAGGCGATCCTAATACCGTTCGCATCCGCGAAGCACACCTCAGAGTTCTTTCTTCTTGAAGCCATCAGTCAAAGTCCTCCCGCGAGTGAAAGGGAGAAGTCTACTTGATAAAGTCTGACCGCTCGTATTCGGGATTGGGATATGTGTAAAATCCCTTGCCGGTCTTTCTTCCAAGCTCGCCGCGTTGGATTTTTTCTTTAAGTGCCCGGGGAGGCCTGTCTTTTGGATCTTTGGACTCGTTGTAGTAGACCATTTCTATGTCGTAGACCACGTCCAGGCCCACGTTGTCCATAAGGCCGAAGGGCCCTTGCGGCATACCCGTAAAAACCATCCAGCCCCGGTCGATATCCCTAAAATCCACGTAGCCGTTGGCCCACATGTGAAGGACCTCCCGCTTTACGGCCCTCCAGACCCTATTAAAGCAAAAGCCCAGAAGTTCCTTCTTGACTGTAAGGGGAATACAACCGATAGACCTCACCCAGGCCTTTCCCCGCTCGAGGACCTCTTCGGTTGTTTTGGTACCACCCATGACGTCCACAATGTTCGTTCCTAGAACCGGGAAGTAAAAGTGAAGGTTAAGGCACTTTTCGGGCCTATTAGTGGCGCTTTCTATCTTTGAAATTGGGATGGAAGAGCTGTTTGTTGCCAGCAGGGCGTCCCGGGGAGCCAACTGGTCAATTTGGCTGAATACCTTGCGCTTCAATTCGATGTCCTCGGGCACGGCCTCCACAACGAGTTCAGCGTCTTTGACTGCGTCCCCCATTTCGTCGCAGAGCCGGACCTTCCGGGCCTCCTCTTCCCACAGTTCCGGGGTGAACAGGGGCGGCGTGGAGGTCTTGTCAAACACTGATTTCAGATCCTTGTGGGATCTGGCGAATGATTCCTTGTCAGCGTCGTAGGCCGCCACCTGGCAACCGAAGTGGGCTGCCTGGACGGCTATCTGCGTGCCCAGGGTTCCGGTGCCAATAACGGCTATTTTCCTGATTTGATTTTCCATGTGCCTTTTTCTCCTCTACCTGAAGTTACTGGAACAACACACGGTACTTTACGGTGTAAGAAGCAAGGATGTCCCTGACCTTGTCAACTATTTTCTGCATCTCGAAGGCTGCTGAGGCCTTAATCTTAATGGTAGCTAAGACCCCGTGGACCTTGTCTTCACCCACTTCAACCTCCACGGATTCAGCCATCTCCCCCAGGGCCTGGAGTTCTGCCTGGTAAACCCTCTTTACAGCATTCCAGCGAAGGGCCGGCTTAAATATCTTTCCTACGGGTGTAAGCGGCATGTCCTCCACGATGAACACGGCCTTGGGGATGGCGGCCCTCTCCCCTATCTCTGCCTTTAGATATTCCAGGATGACTTGGGGGTCAAGGGTGGTTCCCTCTTGGGGCTGCACGTAAGCAACGGGTACCTCCCCGGCATAGGGGTCAGGCCTTCCCACTGCTGCTGCCACCTTGATACCATCGAACCTGTACAGCGGCTCTTCTATGGTCGCGGGATCGATATTGTGGCCCCCTCTAATGATAAGATCCTTACTCCTTCCGGTCAGCCAGAAATACCCCTCCGCGTCGCAACGGCCCAGGTCCCCGGTGTTGAACCATCCCTGTTTTGGCCAAATACCGCGATTATGCTCGTCTTCAAGGTAGCCCTTGAACACGTTGGGGCCCTTTATACAAATAGTGCCGATTTCATTGGTTTCTGCTTCCCGCACGAAGCGTCCATCCTCGTCCAGGATGAAGACCTTCATTTCTTGGTAGGGCAGTCTCAGGCCTATGGAACCTATCTTGCGCTCACCATGGGAGGGGTTCAAGGAGGAGACGCAGGTGCCTTCTGTTAGTCCATACCCTTCAAGGATTTTCATTCCCGTATGCTCCTCAAACTTCCTGAACAGCTCCACGGAAAGAGGAGCTGCCCCGCAACCAGCAGAACGAAGAGAGGAGATGTCCGCATCACCTTTTGGTGTATCCAGTAACATGGACAAGACCGTGGGCACTGAGGAAAAGGTGACGGCCCTATAGCGTTCAACAATCTTGTAGAAATTCTTTATGACCAAAGGGTCCCTGTAGCCCATGGCTCCCAGGATAACAACGTGAGCCCCTATGGAAAAAGGTCCAGAGCCAGTGACCGTGGTTCCGTTGACGTGGAACAGAGGCAGACCGCACATGGTCACTTCGCCTGGCTGAAGATCCAGAACCGAGGAGAACATGAGTGCCATGGCCGCTTCGTTGTAATGAGTGTGGGGGGCAAGTTTGGGCGTACCGGTCGTGCCCCCGGTGTGGTACATGGATGCGGTGTCGTCTGGATTTATCTTCCGTGCCGAGTCGAGAGTGTCGCCCCGGTAATGCCCCAGGATTTCATCAAAACCGAAGATGCCTTCCTTTTCATCGCTGGGCCCTAGGACCCTCACAACGTATTCCAAGGAGGGCAGCGTGTTGCGGATGGCCATAACCTTGTCCCATATTTCTGATCCTGGAAATTCGCCTAACGCCACCAAGACCTTTGTGCCGGCACTCCTGCAGATCTCGGAGATGGTGGATGGTTCCAGCATGGGATTGATGGGGTTGACGATCCCCGCAGCCTCCCCTCCCCACAAGACATAGTGGGTCTGGGGAAGATTTGGGAGGAGGTAGGATATCACGTCCCCTGGCCGTACCCCCATGTCATGGAACATGTTGGCCGCACGCGTGATGTTTTTCAATAGCTGGGTGTAAGTGATCTCTGTCGGGTTGTTATAGTCTTCTCCTGTGAGGAAGAAGCTTATGGCCTTGGCATTAGGGTCAATGGAGGCCCCGTGTTTAATCATGTCGTAGGTATTCATAAACTGGAGCCGTTCTTCTATCGGGGTTTTTTCGAATGCCTCAATGTCGGCCAGAGAGGTCACTTGTATCTTTTGCATTGCAAAACCCCCACTTGATCTTTAGACTCAATCCAATCCCATTAACTTAAGAGACTGTATACAGTGTAACTATTTCATACCTACTATACTTCTAAATATTTCGCCTTGATTTCAGGATGCTCGTTTAATTCTTGTGCTGTCCCTGAAAAGCCGATATGGGCCTTTCCCATCAGATAAAGACGGTGGGCAAGGGACATGGCAACTTTGAAATTATGTTCTACTAGCAATATGGGCACCCCCACGCTGTTGATTTCTTCTAGTACATCCCTCACCTCTTTCACCATAATAGGAGCAAGACCCTCTGTGGGTTCATCTACAAGTAAAACCTGCGGGTTCCCCATGAGCGTTCGGGCTATGGCCAGCATCTGCAGCTCTCCACCAGAAAGCTGTCTCCCCTTGTTATCCCCACGAGTCTTTAGCACGGGAAAATGCACAAAAATCCTTTCTGTGGTCCAGACGTCTGCCTCTTCGCTGTCTTTGGCCTTGCCCGCCTTTATCCCCATGGCCAGGTTCTCAAGAACGGTTAGATTGGGAAAGATACGTCTTTCCTCAGGTACATATCCGATTCCTTCCCGTGCGATTTTGAATGGGGGATACCCTGCAATATTTTTACCCCTGAAAACAACTTCGCCTGATCTAGGTTTAACCAGACCCATGATAGACTTGAGTGTGGTGCTTTTCCCCATGCCGTTGCGGCCAAGCAGGGCAACAATTTCTCCCTGATCAAGGTCTAAAGAGATACCTTGAAGCACATGGCTTGCACCGTAGTATGCATGAAGGTCCTTTACTTCAAGAAGCATCCTTAATCCTCCGTTTCACCTAGGTAGGCGTCCTTAACCTGTTGATTTTCCCTGATCTCCTGAGGGCTTCCAGTTGCCAGCACCCTGCCCAAGTGGAGGACAGTTATGCGGTCCGCCAGAGAGAAAACAACGTCCATGTCATGCTCAATGATCAGCATAGTTCTTCCTTCGGTTAAGCGCCTTATCAGCTCTATGGCATAGTGGGTCTCCTCCTTGGACATGCCTGCCGTTGGCTCATCTAGCATAACAAGCTCAGGCTCAGTGGACAGGGCCATGGCAACCTCCAATGAACGGTGCTTGCCATAGGAAAGTAGTTCGGCTGGGATTTCACGCTCGGTTTCAAGATTGATACGCCTTAGCATCTCGTCGGTTTCCGCAGTCACCTCCTTCATCTTGTCAACATTGCGAACGAGGTTGAACCGGATGCCCTTTTTTGAAAGTATCCCCATCCGAATATTCTGGAAGGCAGTCAACTTGGAAAAACTGCTAGTGATCTGAAATGAGCGACCTATGCCAAGGCGAGCTAGCTGATGGGGCTTGCAGCCAGTAATATCATTGCCTTTGAAGATAATTTGGCCTCTGGGCGGCCTGTAACTTCCGGTAATCACATTAAAGAGAGTTGTTTTTCCTGCCCCGTTGGGTCCTATTATCGCATGACGCTCACCCTCTTTGACTTCAAGGTTTACGTCAAACAGGACTTGAAGACCGCTAAAGTCATGATATAGCCCTCTTATTTCTAATAAATTCATTTGGTTTCCTCCAGGGCCGGGTTAGCATTAGGGGGGCTGAGCCATTTGCCTCTCATAAACCTGAGAAAGCCTGAAAACCCTTTCGGTGCAAACATGATTACTAGGATGAGGATCAACCCTGTTACAATCTCGACTCGCTCGGTATACCGACTGGTTAGCTCGTCTATAAATGAAAGAATAGCGGAGCCAAAGATCGGACCAAAAAAGCTTTCGATGCCGCCAACAACAGTCATAATAATAGGGGCAAAAGAGTTACCTATCCCGAAGGCATCATCAGCAGAAATTAGGTTCTGAAAAAGAGCATAGATAGAGCCCGCCACCCCTGCAAAGCCCCCCGATATGATAAATACGACTGCTTTTGTGTGTGGGAGCTTAAAGCCTAAGTACTCCACCCGCCTTGGATTATCGCGAATCCCGGTTTGGATACTACCAAAAGGAGTCTTTGTGAAAAACCAGATGACCCACATGCTCAGCGCGAGGACGACCATAGCAAAATAATAGAACTTTTTGGGATCTGTAATATCCAAGGAAATCACACCAGGAATATGAAACGGGGGTATGGGAAATCCGCCCACACCATCCTCTCCTCCAGTGAGCCATCTTAATTTTAGCGCCAGAACGTGCATAAGCTGACCAAAGGCGAGAGTCAGCATAGCGAAGGCAGTACCGCTTACTCTTACAAGTAGTGGGCATAAGATGAGCGCTAACATGACGGCCGCCAGCGTCCCTATTATTATGGCTGGAAGGAGCGGTAGCCCCTGAATCCGTTCCAGTGCTATCGCTGTACCATAGCCTCCGATGCCAAAAAACATTGCATGACCAAAGCTGAGGAGGCCCGTATAGCCTAGTAGATAATTGAAGGTTGTGGCGTAAAGGGCATAGATTGAGAAGATTACAAATATATTGGTGAAATAAAGGCCAAAAAGGCTGGGATAGAAGACCAGCACACCTAGAAATAGTGCCCACAAGATTACTTTAACTGGTCTATTTTTCATTCTGTTTCTCCGAAGATCCCTGCGGGTTTCAATGCCAAAACGATGGCCATAAAACCGAACATCAGCACAGGTGCCAGCTTTGGTACGAACTGGACACCAAAAGAACTCAACAGCCCGAATATTATGGACACGATAAAGGCACCCTTAAGGCTTCCGAATCCCGCCGTAACGACCACAACGAACGCATCCATGCCTACTTGATCCGAAAGGCCAGGGTATACCGTCAATATAGGTGCAACGGCTACTCCTCCCACTCCGGCCAACCATGTCCCAAACCCAAAGACAAACATGAAAACCGCTGGGACATTGATTCCAAGCGCATTAACCATTTCTGCATCTGACACCGCCCCCCGCACAATCATGCCCAGTCGCGTTTTATATAGGATTAAGCCCATGATAGCCAAAATCACCAAGGCCAGCGCGATGATAAAAAGGCGGTATATTGGGTATTCGAGGCCACCCAGTTTGACAAGTCCCTTCAATATTTGGGGAACGGTGACTGGCAAGCTCTCCGTCCCCCAAAAGATCTTAACGCTTCCCAGAATCACCATGCCGATGCCCACAGTAAGAAGCAGTTCCCCCACGTGCCCGTAGGCGTGAAGTTTCCTCAATAAGTAACGTTCGCATAAAACTCCCAGCAAACCCACTATGACTGGGGCCACAATAAGCGACACCCAGAAATTTCCCGTCATGGATAAAACCTGATAACAGAAATAGGCACCTAACATAAAAAAGGAGGCATGAGCTATGTTAAGAATCCCCATCATCCCGAAGATAAGAGTGAGGCCGGCTGACACCAGGAAAAGTACCATTCCATACGCCAGGCCATGCATAGCCTGGGAGATGTACAATACCGTGTCGGATTCCATCAGTTTTTACCTTTCATAAAATTCCATGACCCGGTTCCAAGAAAAAGTACCAGAACCGAGCCATGAATAAATCTAGATATTTGTTATTTGATCAGATTGCCCCAGATGTCTCTCCCTTTACATCTTGCCATTTTTGTATCCATGGGAGGGGCGCACCGAAGTGCTGGAATCCTATAAATTTTAATGGGATTGGAACAACCCTTAAACCAGTAATATGGAGGAATATTAAAGCATGCCTTTTGCTCCTCAGGTGGGCCATAGATCTGGACATAATAATCCGCTACAACTTTATGGTCAGAGGGCCTCATATAATAAACAGTGTTAAAAACATCTCTATAGCTATCTCCTTCCCAGACATCAATTATTTTATCGGGGTCTGTGCTTCCTGCCCTCTTTATCACGCTCATGAGCCAGTATATCTGTTGGATATAGCTTCCCATACTACCGCTTGCTGACCAGCCGTGCTCATATAGGTAAGTATTATAAGGAGCTTTCCATTTTTTCCACTGGTCATGCCATTTGTGATAATACTTAACTTGATCCGCTGTAGGGAAGGCACTTCCTTCGGCTGCGCCGCACATGCTAAAATTAACCAGACGATTTGTGCCTGCAATTCCTACCCTGTGGAGCATGTTGGGCTCATTGAGGAATAGATTGGCAACAGGCAGTGTTATGCCCATTTGTCTTGCCTGCACAAGAAAATTCTCTGCGTCAGGAATCCAGTCACCTGTGTAAATGACCTCCGCACCAGAGGCCTTGATCTTTTCTAAATAAGGCGCGAAGTCCTTTAGGAATAGCTTGTGGTAGTCCTCACCAACAATCTCTGCTTCAGGGAAGTAGAGTTCAAGCCCCCTTTTGAAACCCTTTGCCATGGAGTGACCGAATAGATAGTCTTGGCACAGGATATAGAATTTCTTCTCTTTTCTTCGGATTTTGCCATAATAATAGGCAAGGGCCTTGCCCACTACTTCGCAGGAAGGAACGGTCATGAAGGAATATTTTGTAAAATTAGTGGCATTGTAAAGCTCATCAGAAAGGGCAGTAAAATCTTGTGCGATTACCTTGTATTTTTTAGCCACTTGATTGATGACCTTCATATTGTTGCTGCCGTTGGTTCCTATCAAAAAATTTACCTTTTCATGAAGCACCATTCTTTCACAAACCTTTTTGGTTTGGGCAGGCTTTGACATGTGGTCTGCCTTCATGAGTTGGATTTTTTTCCGTTTGCCATCGACGAGGATGCCACCTCTCTTGTTGATATCATGGGCAACAAAGGTAGCACACGCCCAATACATCTGCGCAACCGTTGCAGCGGGCCCCGAGAAAGAGGCAACCAAGGCGATTTTTATGGTATCTCCTGTTGGTATGACTGGATGATTTGGGTCAAAATCAGACATGTCTGCCATCTTGTTTACATCAAAAGCATCCATGCCCGCCCTCGCCTGCGGGATCAGGAACAGGCTCAGGATGCACAGAACAACCACGGCCACAACAAACCTTAACGCTTTCATTTCTTACCTCCTTTGGGTGCAAATGGCACAAAAAATAAGGTTTATGGTGATGAATAGGTATTTGTTTGTATAAAAAATCTTTCACCTCCCTTCTTTTAGTCCTTCTGCCGTCTACAAAAAACCATAACGCATTGAAAACATTGAGGTTTTTTGGGTACTTTAAAGGAAATTTGTTTCCGCCCTAAAATAGCTTGTAATTTCATATAATTAGAAAGCACATTTCCCATAATAAGCCTTTATTTTCAACGCTTTGTTAATTGCTTAACTTGCTGCCTCAAAAGTTGACCTTGTCTAACCCTTTCAGCCCTAGGATCTCTCTGGTTTCATCAGGGGAGGCCGGACTGAATCCGAATTCCTTGGCTATTCTCAGGATCTTTTCCACCTGCTCGGCATTGCTTTTTGCTATCTTACCCTTTTCGAGATAGAGGCTGTCTTCAAGGCCGACCCTCACATTTCCGCCCATCAGAATAGAGGCGGTACACATCCTCATTTGGTGCCTGCCAGCTGCACACACAGACCAGGTGAACTCCCCGAGGGCTTGGCGAGCAGTCTTGTACATGAACATGAGGTTTTCAAGGGTGGCCGGTATTCCTCCCAGGATACCCAACACGAACTGGATGTAGACAGGAGGGGCCAAGTGGCCCTGCATAAGCATGTGGGCTGCATTGTTGATCATTCCCACGTCATATATCTCAAGTTCTGGCTTGGTGCCGTTTGCCCTGTATATCTCACAAAATTCCCTCAGCGTCTTGAATGTATTGGGGAAAATGTTGTTTTCAGTCATGGAGAGAAATGGCTCTTCCCACTCATATTTGAATCCTTTGAACTTGGAAGCCATGGGGTGGAGAGCAAAGTTCATAGAACCGAAATTCAAGGATGCCAACTCGGGCTTGAATTCAGGGACGGGAGCAGCCCGTTCCTCCACCGTCATTCCTGGGCTCCCTCCCGTGGTGACACAAATAACTATGTCACACCTTGCCTTTATTTCAGATAAAACCTCCCTGAAAAGATCTAGTGAAGAGGTGGGCTTGCCAGTGTCAGGGTCTCTCACGTGAATATGGGCAACGGACGCGCCCGCCTCCCATGCCCGCACAGCCTCATCGGCGATCTCTGTTGGCTTGATAGGGAGATAAGGCGACATGGTGGGAGTGTGGATACTCCCTGTAATGGCAGCGGTAATAATGATCTTATTTCCTTGTTTTTCTGTCACTCGGCACCTCCATCCGGAAAACCTTAAAAAGAAGACAAGACCAGCTTATGTAATCTAAAGGTTGCGCTATTACTTTGTATTGGAGTAAATCACGATCAGGCACTTTACTTCCCTATTTCCGATGGGAATTCCCCTGTGAGGAATTCCCGAGTCGAAGTAAATGCAGTC
>Ga0190359_1000502_pt1 | contig 26268 bp, 23 predicted proteins | sample 48721823_MG_FD_161269 | JGI IMG/M metagenome (GOLD analysis project Ga0190359, IMG submission 161269) | Hydrothermal vent microbial mat bacterial communities from Southern Trench, Guaymas Basin, Mexico - 4872-18-2-3_MG | ecosystem: Environmental > Aquatic > Marine > Hydrothermal vents >... | reverse complement strand
AACCCAATGCCCCCGGAAAATGCATCTGAATTTTTGAAGGAGTAGTTACATCTCTATTGTGAATGCACCTGATACAGGAACAGATTCATTCCCACCTGTGTCTATGATTGAAGCAGCCCATAGATACTCACCTGGCACAAGTGGCAGGTATATCTTTTCTCCTGGTGTGAGAATATCTATTAGAACCTTTCCGTCCTCTGAACCGCCCTCTCTCACTGTTAAATGGTAAAGTTTAATCCCATCATAGTTGCCAAAGTCAAAGGTCACACCAAAGGATGATTTTATGTCTTTATATTTGATTTTTGCCCCATCTCTGGGTGAATCAAGTCCGTGAAACTCAGGGAGATTTTCAGAGTGAAGTTCAGAGAAATCGCAGGCCATTCCCTTTGAGATGCTCAATTCACCCACTGTTGTCTTTCCCTCAAAATTAGAAAATGTAATGGAGTTTTCATCCTTGAAGATGGAACCTCTCAAGGTTAAAGGATTAGATTTTCCATTGTAACACAGTGCTATATCTCCCTCAGGCGAAATGAATGACAGATATCCCTTCTGTAGCACTACATTGAGTTTGCCATCCTCAACATAGAAAGACACAACACTCTCATTTCCTATTTTCAATGTATCATTCTTCCACAGGAAGTAAACAAACCCATTGTATCCCGTTAGATATGTTCTGAATGGCAGGGTGAGTGAGTCCTCAAGGTCATTCAGACCTTCAAAGTCCTGAACCAGCACATCCCTTTTTACAAGCACCTTCATAAGGTCTGGATTTTTACTTATCCTGTATTCAACCCTTCTGTTCTTGTCCCTTCCTTCCTGCGTTCCATTATCAGCAATGGGTTCAGATTCACCTTTTCCATCAATAGTTATATTTTCGTGGTTGGCTCCCAGTTCAGAGAGGAAAGCCTTCACAGTTTCAGCCCTTGCAAAGGATAGTTTCATGTTGTACTCTTTGGTTCCAAGGGAGTCGCAGTGTCCTGTCAGTGTTATCTCCATATCCCTGAAAGAAAGCATGTACCCAATAAGTGATATCAGGGTATCAGGGCTGTTGATAGAGAAGTTTGCACTATCAACCTTGAAAAAGAGGCCCTCAATTGGTCTATCCACAGATGGTTCTAAAACCACAAAAGCGAATATTAGGTACAGTATTTTGACACCTCCTTACTTTTTAATAAGAGTCCTGTTATTTCTGCAAAACTACAAACTCAACCCTTCTGTTTCTTGCCCTACCTTCTCTGGTTCTATTTGATGCTATTGGTCTGGTTTCTCCGTAACCCCTTGCTATCAATCTGTTGGGGTCTATTCCGTGTTTGGTGACTAAATATTCCTTAACTGCTTCTGCCCTCAACTGGGAGAGTTTCATGTTGTATGATGCCGAACCCTGTGAGTCTGTGTGACCCTGAACTTCAATCAGGAGAGTTGGATTACTCTCCACAGCCATTTTTATAGATTTTGCAACCTCGTCAAGATAAGGATAGAATTCAGGTTTTATAATAGCCTTTCCTGTTTCAAACTCTATCTTGTGCAGGATAAGTTTGAATTTTTTCCTCACAAGTCCCACTTCAAGGTTTGTGGTTTGTTTTCTCTTAACAGTAAATTTACCCGACCACTCATAGTATTTTTTGCTACCAGGATGCACCTTTACATTGTATTCGCCCTGTTTCAATTTAAATGTTGCCTTCCCGATGACCTGCTGATTTATCACTTCCTTTCCATTTGCATCTGTAATTACTATGACCCCATTGCCCAGCCTGTTGTCCTTGAGGTCAAACACCCTTACATTCACAGTTCCCTCAAGCACATAGGGTTCAAGTGTAATCTTCTCCCTGCTTCTTCCCTCGGGTATTTCCAGTTTAGAGCTGTAAACCTCATAATTTTTTGCCTCTATACGGATGCTTGCAGGTCCTGTATATTCTGTTTTCAGTTCATATATACCATCAACAGGACCCTCATAGATAACATTTCCAGCAGCATCCTTTATACTCACTGACGAATTTACAGGGCTTCCCTTTTCATCAACAATGAGGAGTACAAGGTTATTAAATTTTTTGAAGATAAGAGGAACCCCGTAGGTCAATCCAAATGCAACCCTTGGTCTCCATTCTCCTCCTGGAAGAAACTGCTCAACCTTGGTGAAGGCGAACCCAAGGGTGAAGGCTTCCATTTTATACTTAAGACCTATGTTAAAGTCTCTTCCGTCAAACTCAAATCCATAGGAGACAGGGCCCGTTGTAAAATAAATAGAACCAAAGAGACCTATGAGGAGGTTGGGATTTTCAAGGAAGGGTAGGTGAAACCATTGGCTTCTTGGTCCGTAACCGATAAATCTTCCTCTACCCAAGCCAATATTAAGAACTATGTTCTGGGGCGTTTTCTTTGTTAACACTGCATAGAGTGATAAGTTTTCTGCCGGGTCATCTGGATAAGAGAGATCATCGTCCCATTGTCCAATGGAATCATTCCCTCCCACAGGTGATACATTTCCAGTGTAGGTTATATCGTCAACCCCTATACTTATATCAAGTCCACTTTGGGAATCAGAATAGACAAGGTATTTGGCTGCAATAACATAATTTTTCAAGGTATATGCAGTAAATGCAACCTCAAGTGTTGGGAGGAATGTATAGGATATGTTCAGATAATCAAAATCTATCGGGTGGTTCTCGTGGTCACTTGTTCCAATGGAGAAGGAGCCGTTAAGTCCTATCCGTATCTGGTTCTGTGGAGAAAGAAAACCAACGGGTGTGTCAATGAATGATGTGGTTCTATTGAATTCAGGAAATACAATCAAGGGAACCAGGATTGCAATGAGGAGTGGAACCCTTTTCATCATCATAAACCTCCTTGCTTTTAAGGTATAATCCTCTGCCCGAGGGCAGACTTCTTACCTGGAGTGTTGTCAAAAACCTCTATGATATAGAAAAGCAAACCAATAAACTTTTTGGGGAACTCGCCATGGAAGTAACTGTGGATGAGATTGGTATATTCAACACAGTCCTTCTCGTAATCTGATGCATCAGGGTCTTCTGGATGGATAACCCTTGCGATTGTTCTTATTTCATAGCTTGGAATGTCAAGAAAGACAATTGTTGCTATAGGGTTGGCCATAAGATTGAGGAATGAGTGGGTCTCAAAATCTGGGGTTGTATAGAGTTCCAGTGAGACCTGGAGTTTTTTGTTGAGTATCTCAGGGTGTTCGTATAGACTCCTCAGAAAGTCAAGTTTTGTCTTCATTGAACCCTTATAGGTCTTTTTCATGTATTCAATTTTTTCCTTGATGTATTCTTTTTTAGGAACAAAGCCAATGCCTTTGACCGCATTATTCAGGGTGAACTGAGAATCCTTCCTCCTCACTCCATAGGATGCAATCATACCAGAATGAGGACCAGCGAGTTCAGGTGGTTTCCCTTTCATTATGTTATCAAGGGTTTCAAGTCTTCTTTTTGTATTCCACTCCATAAAGGGGTCTGGAAGTTCTCTTACCTTATAGGTTCTCCATCTTCTCCCTATTTTTGCCCTGATGATGTCTCTTTCAATGTCACTTGTATCCACAGTGGTCTGCCTGAATTTTCCATTCTTCCAGAAATGATACCTTTCAGAGTGTTCAAGCTCGCCACCAAATAATCTTGGGAAACCACCAAACAGCATGCCAAGCCCTGCAATCTTCAGAAAATTACGCCTTGTTATCTTCATTTTTCCTCTTTCTCCACTTTCTTTTCAGGTTCTTCAAGTTCATCCTCAATACCCTTAATAGACTTTTTGAACTCACGTATGCCTTTCCCGAGTGCCCTACCAATTTCAGGAAGCCGTTTTGCACCAAAAAGAAGCAAAACGACCAGAAGTAACAGTATAATCTCTGGCCATCCAATTGTTCCAAACATTAGTATATTTATAAAGGGTAAATTTGATTTTGTCAAATGTTTTTTGGAACTTTTTTTGATGTTTTTAAGTCTTTAAAAATGAAAACGCATAGACACCTCCAACATGTTTCAGGGGCAGAAATGCCCCTGATTCTTTATTGACACATAAAGGAACAGAATGTATATTTGAAAAAAAGGAGGAGTTATGATTCTGCTTTATATTTTATCACTGACAGTACCATTGAATACCTTTGAAAGGGAGTCAGGAGTGCGTCTAAAAGGTGAAAACCTTTACCTGAGTGGTGGGTTCAGGGGTGGGTATGTTGTCTACAGGATAAAGGTACCTGAAGGCGCAGTGAAATTCAGAATGGGGTTGAAGATGAAGAATCTTTCCGGTTCAAGTTTGGGGATATATCTGAAGAATTGGGGAAAGATGCGTTCAACAAACCTTCCACCAAGGATTACAAAGATTGATTCTTCTTTCTTTTTATGGGAGGCCACAGATATGGAGGAGTGGTACTCTTCCAGACCTGAGTACCTCTATCTTAAACAGGGTGAATCCTTCAAATTTGTGAAGGATGGGTACATAGAGGTTTTGTTCTATGCAGGTGGTGGAATTTTTAAGAGAGGAAGATTCCTGATAAGGGAGATAAATGTAGATTTTTCACGCATTCCAGATACCCTGTATAAACTAATCAAGAGTGATACATTGCTCGGTATAGATGGAGAGAGAATCTATGCAGAGGCCTTTTTCAGATACCCTTCTGGAAGGAATGATGCTCAGAGGAGGGCACTTGCACTGAGGGGTGCACGGATTATTGGAGAGAAGAGGATTCAGGATGTTTTCAGAAAAGCGGGTTTACCTGTCCCTGAAAATTTTGAGGTTCTCAGCGCAGATTACAGGGATGACGGTGTTATTGTGAAGGTGTCCGCATTCCTTACCTTCTAATGGGGTTGACCATACCATCAAGGTTGATATATTTAAATATCTGCTGGTGTAGCTCAATGGTAGAGCAGCGCATTCGTAATGCGCAGGGTAGCGGTTCAAGTCCGCTCACCAGCTTAAAGGGAGAGGTGTCCGAGCTGGCTTAAGGAGCACGATTGGAAATCGTGTGGGGGACGAAAGTCCCCTCGCGGGTTCGAATCCCGCCCTCTCCGTTTTCGAAAAAAATGGAAAGGGAACAGCAGGTAAAAAAGTTCATAAATTCACTTCTCAAGACCATCAAGGGACTCAAACTTTATAGAAGCAAGTCCAGACTCCCTCAAAAATTCCTGAAAGAAACATACGATATTTTACTGGAACTACTAAAAGATGGGCCTCAAACCTTTGATATTGATACGGAAAGAATCCTTTACAGCGGGAAAGAGGTCCACAGGGATGACAACAAAATAACCAGCCTTCCTTTGTTCTTTTATAGAAACGGTATAAGGAGTATAACATTTCTTGAGGGACTGGAACTTGAGGAACTTGAAAGGTTTGTGGATATTGTTGCAAAGAGCGAGTTCGTTTCTGACCTTAACCTTTCTGAAGACCTCTGGGAGAGCAATTTTGTAAACATTATTTTTACCATAGTTGAGCTTCCCATGGGTGATTATTCCTGGATTATTGAAGATAGGGTGGATGTGTATAAGGGTGGAATGAAGTTTGCAGGAGTATTGCTTCAGGAGGAAAAGAAAATGGAGAGGGGTGAAACAGAGAAATATGTAAGTGGACTCCTTGTGAAGGGGGACAGGGAGGATACGCTTATAAAGACAGTGTTCAATCTTATTCTCCTTGAAAACAATGAAGAAAGGATTATTCAGGTTGCCTCTGTGCTTGGAGAGTATCTTGAACGGTCCATAGAGGATGGGGATGCTGTGCCCCTTCTGATTTTTTTAAGGTATCTTGATGAGAACATTGATAAAATAAAGGTTGGTAAAGAGTATGTTTATGACTTAAAGAGAATACTGTGTGGAGAAAAGGCCTTGAATCTTTATTCCACCCTTTTGAAGTCCGGGGAGAAGAGCAATATTCCACTTGTAATGGAACTGCTCGGAACCTGTGAAGAGGGTGCAGTAAAGGTGATTCAGGAGATACTTGATGATATCATAGATGATGAGACAGTAAGAGAGATGGGTAGAATACTATACAGGGTTGGTTCTAATGACCCAAATTCCATTGTCTATCTTCTGGAATCTGACAATCCAAGGGTTGTTTATCTTGGGCTTGAAGTGGTTAAGGCACTCTCAGATAAAACCTTTATCCCTTACCTTGAAAAACTTTTGAAGGAAAACAGATACAAAGAGAAGGTGATAAAGATACTTATACCACTTGTACCGCGGGAGAGGCTTTTTCATTTTCTTGAATCAGAGGATTACACTATAAGGATGAATGTCTACAGAGCTATCAATTTTCTCGCAGGAGAGGATGAGGCAAACGTTTTTCTGGAGAAGGTAAATTCACCCGATTTCTGGAACCTGTCTACAGATGAGAGAAGGCACATTCTAAGAATAATATCAACCTTAAAATCCTATGACACGGTTCGTGCACTCTCAAGGGTTTTGAGCAAGTACACAATGAATCCAGAGCATATTGAAACAAAAAAATACGCGGTTAAGATGCTTGGTGAAGTCGGAACAAAGGATGCAATCGCAGTGCTGAAAAAACACAGGTGGTCAAGGCATTTAAGAAGGACAGTGAAGGAGGTATTAAAGAGACATGAAAAAGGTTGAAAACTTCATTATTTATTTAACCTCATCAATAAGAACAGCCTCTTACTTTGAAAAGGAGAGCAAGACATTTGATTCACACATCCAGCATTTGTGGAACAGCATAAATGAGTTTTTTCAGGAGCAGGGAATTCTGAAGATAAAGATAAGTTCTTATTACATTTTTGTTAATGAGAACAGGTTTAACATCTCCATTGGTATCATAGGTGCATACAGAATGTTGATTAACGAACTCCTTGGAAGGGGTATTTCAGGAATTACAATAACACAGGATGCATCTGTGAACGATGTAAAGGAACTTATTTTCATCCTTGGGAGAAGCCGTCTCTCTTCAACATCCTATGAAGAGATTGAAAGGATGATTGTGAAAAGGGGTGTTAAAGGAATAGAGATAGAGAGGAAGGGGGATGAAGAAATCACAACCGAGGGCGCAGGTTCTCTGAGGAGGGCAGCAATAACAGGATTCCTCAACTCAATATTTTATCTCAAGGATGCCATGGAGAATGTGCGGCTTGGGAGGTCAATCAATGTTACACGTGCAAGGAAGATAATCAGAAATTTCATTGACATGGTTACACAGGACGAGTTTTTTGTTATAGGTCTTACCACAATCAAGAACATTGGTTCTTATACCCTGAATCACTCTGTCAATGTTTGTGTTCTGTCAATTGCAGTGGGATTAAAACTGGGGCTTGACAGGAGGGATATTGCTGAACTCGGAATTGCAGGCCTCTTCCATGATATTGGTAAGGTTGATATACCTGATGAGATTATAGACAAACCAGAGCCTCTAACAGAAGAGGAGTTTGAGCAAATAAAGAAACATCCCTATCTTGGTGCAGAAAGGGTGATACTTCTCAAGGGGATGAAAAATATACCTGCCTTTGCTGTGAGGGGAATCCTTGAACACCACATTGATTACAATGGTAAAGGTTATCCTGAAATAAATATTGACAAACCAAGCCTCTTTGCGAGGATTATCAGGGTTGTGGATACATATGATGCCATGACAACCCCAAGGGTTTATCAGAAAAAGCCCTATACCCCTGAAAATGCACTGAAATACATTGTATCAAAAAAGGGTGAAATCTTTGACCCCATTGTCGTAGATGCATTCGTTGAGATGATGGGAATTTATCCGCCGGGGAGTGTGGTTGAACTTGATACAGGAGAGATAGGAATTGTGATTTCTCCAACAACCGTTGTAATTATTGATAAGCAGGGGAAGGAAATCTCAAGGACAGACAATATTTACAGGATAGTCAGAACCCTTACACCAGAAGAGGCAGGGATAGACCCATCTGCTGTTTATTTTGCACTGGGAACAGGCCCTGAAGAAGGTTAAGTTTTATTCTCTTTCAAGGATTGCGATTGTTTCCACATGGTAGGACAATGGGAACATGTTGAATCCGTAAACTTCAGCAACTTTAAAATCTTCCAGCAACTTTATATCCCTTGCAAGGGTTGAAGGGTTGCAGGAGATGTAGACAATTCTTTCAGGCCTAATTTCATTCAGGGCAACAATAATATTCTTATGTAGCCCTTCCCTTGGGGGGTCAAGTATCACCTTTGTTGCACCACTGAAGGCATCAAGATTTTCTTCTACCTTTCCCCTGAAAACCTTTATGTTCTCAATGTAGTTTCTTCTGATGTTGTGTATTGCATCGTCAGAACTGAATTTTGATTCCTCTATCAATCTGACCTCCTTTACATACCTTGATACGGAAAGACCGAATGTTCCAACCCCTGAATAGGCATCAATAACTATGTCTTTTTTATCAGGTAATAGAAATTCAGGGAGGAGGTCAATCATTCTCTCCAGAATTTCCTTATTGACCTGAAAGAAGGAGAGAGGTGAAACAACAAGGTTGAGTCCCCCTGTTCTAAATTCAAGGAACTCTTCCCTGTTCCATTTTTTATCTGGGGATATGGAATAATAGACCCCTGCCTCATTCAGTATCCTTCTGTTCTTTCTCTGGTTGAAGTTCCCTTTAAGTATTGCAAAGACCCTTTCAGTATCATCAGTCCGCAGGATTAGTTTTCGCACACCCCTTAGCCCCTGAATGTTTTTTCTGACCTTCATTATATTTTTGTCCTCTATAAAACATTCATTCATTAAGAAAGGCCTGTTATCTATCCCGTGAAAAGCAGGTTTTCCCCTGAATGTAGAATACTCAAGTTTGTTCCTGTAATAATGGAATTTACCTGAAATAAATTCTTTCAACTGAATTTTTATGCCTCCAATCCTCTCAATTGTCTCCTGAATGAATTCCTTTTTTATCTCAATCTCTGCTTCTTGTTTGACGTGCTGAAGATGGCAACCTCCACAAACCATATAATGTGAACATAGTGGTTTTTTCCTCACGGGTGAAGGTTCAATAATACTCTTTATGGTGCATATGGAGTAATCTTTTTTCTCCCTGCAGTCTGCCAGGACAATATCACCAGGTGCAGTGAAAGGAACAAGATGCACCTTTCCCTCAAACCTTGCAAGCCCCATGCCCCCATAAACAACCTTTTCTATCTTTAGTTTCTTTTCATCCATTTTTTTATCCTGTGGTGGAGTTTCCTTATTCCAAAGACAAAGACACTCATGAATGCTGGAAGTTGCCATAGTTTATGATGTTTTCTTAAATAGATTATCATGTCCTTATGGAAGTGTTCCAATCTTTTTTCTCCTATATTCCTTGTTGTTCCTCCCCTGATGTGTGTCACTTTCACATCTGGTTCAAACAGGCATTTAAACCCATGCTGATTGAACCTCTTAAAAAAATCAACATCTGAGAAGTACAGGAAAAAGTCCTCATCAAAACCACCCAATTCACTGACAACATCCCTTTTTATCAAAATGCAGCATGACATGGGCTGGGGTGCAATCTGCCTTTTTGTATAGTCAAAGTCAGGGTATTTCCACCTGTTAAAGAAAGGAGAGTTTTTGAAAAGACCTGAAATCCCTGTGAGCAAGAAGATAAAATCCCTGTATGTGGGTATTCTCCTTATGGATTGGATTGTATTACCTTTATCATCAACCAACGTGGGTGCAACTGCATCAACATCTTCAATATCCTTCAACAGGGTTTCAATGCTATTATCAAAGAAAGTGGTTGGTGTTAAAAGGAAGATTGTATCCCCCCTTGAGTTTTTTATACCTTTGTTTACCCCTGAAGGATAACCAGAATTTTTTTTGAGAAAGAGTTTTTTTACATTGAATTTATTGATTAAATCCCTTGACCTGTCGGTGGAGCCATTGTCAACAACAATTATCTCCTTCTCCACTTTCAGGGCAAGCACAGAACGGATGCATCTCTCAATGTATTTTTCACCGTTAAAATTGACTATTATAAAAGAGACCATAGGATTTCTGAGTAATCAGCAGCAAGACTGCCCCATTCAAACCTCCAGGGGGGTATGGTATGAGTCTTTTCCCCATTCATCACATCCATAATCATCTCTGAGATTTTTTCTGGTGAGTAACCTGCATGGATACATCCTCCATTTAGAAGCCTCTTCAATTCTCCTTCCTCTGAAATCAGGATTATGGGTTTTCCTGTCCTTATGTATTCAAAGGTTTTACCTGGAATTGCATAGGGGGACTCCTCTGGTGTCAGGAGCAGCAGGAGTGCATCAGAATTCACAATTGTTTCAATTGCCTCCTTCCTATCAAGAAAGCCCATATAACGGAAAAAGGGGAATTCCTTAAATCTTCTCATGTATTCAGGAAGAATATTCCCCACAACCTGGAATTTGAAGTTTGTTATCCCTTTTCTTTTCAAAATCTCAAGTGCCTCAATAACTATATCCGGGGAGTGGGTTCTGTTGAAACTCCCCATATAGGTGAGTATAAATTCTTTTCCTTTAATTTTTTTTATATCCTTGAAGTCCTCTTCACTGTATCCATTTGTGATGGTGTAAATGTTACTCTGTCTGTACCTCTTCTGGAACACCTCTGTGAGTCCGGGAGACAATGTGATGACTGAATCAGCATTTTTTACAACAGATCTTTCGTATGATTTTGCCATGTTGTTGAGAAAAGGAAGCAGATAATTCCCCAGAGTACCATCAACATATGGGTCTCTGAACTCTGCAACCCACCTGTAACCCATTTTTTTCAGAATGAGCCCGGCCATGAACAGAGAAAATGGAGGGGCACTCACAACATAGATGTCGTGTTTTTTTAGTGCGTTAAATAAAAAGGGGAGTATAAGCACCTTGTTGTCAGGGAATGTGAGTCTATCCCTTCTTCCCATTCCACCTGTCCCGCTTATTTTCCCAAGATGGAATGGGTCAATGGTAGGAAATCTTACAACATTCAGCCCATTTGTATCAACATCTTTAATCCTCACATATCTTCCTGGATGTGGGGTATAAATTGAAACATCCCACCCCATCCTTTTCAGATGGAGTGGGATTTCAAGATTTCTATTTATGCCTCCACCAGCAATGGGTGGAAAATAGTAGGTTATCCAGCCTATGGAGGGCAACTTACTTCTTACCTTTTCCCTTCTTTGTGGACATCTTTTCAGCAAGTTCCATAAATGGCTTGAAAAGCTCAATAGGTATGGGGAATACTGTGGTTGAATTGTTCTCTGCTGCAATTTCTGACAGGGTTTGGAGGTATCTGAGCTGGACAGTAATGGGTGATATGGACATCACCTTTGCTGCCTGGGCAAGTTTTTCAGCAGCCTGGTATTCACCCATTGCATTTATCACCTTTGCACGCCTGTCTCTCTCTGCCTCTGCCTGTCTTGCCATTGCCCTCTGCATCTCCTGTGGCAGGTCAACATGTTTAATCTCCACAGTGGACACCTTCACACCCCATGGGTCGGTCTGTTCATCAATGATTTTCTGAAGCCTCATATTTATCTTTTCCCTCTCTGCAAGGAGTTCGTCAAGTTCCACCTCACCCAGAACACTCCTTAAGGTTGTCTGTGCGATCTGTGAGGTTGCATAATAGTAATCCTGAACCTCAACAATTGCCTTTGCCGGATCCATCACCCTGAAATAAACAACCGCATTTACTTTGATGGAAACATTATCCTTTGTAATCACATCCTGTGGAGGAACATCAAAAGTGACAATTCTCAAAGATACCCTCACCATTCTGTCAATGATGGGTATGATAAGGATGAGTCCAGGCCCCTTTACACCTATAAGTCTTCCAAGCCTGAAAATTACACCCCTTTCATACTCTTTTAGAACCTTGATGGCATTTGCAAGCAGGAAAAGAACAATAATGACGATTACAGTGATAACCATTACTCCTCCTTTCTTTTAACCTTCAGTTTTAGACCCTTAACATCTACCACCACCACCTCACTTCCCTTCTCAATCTTTTCATCAGAGTATGCATTCCAGTATTCCCCCCTAATAAAGACCTTACCAGTTTTTTCAATGTTGGTTGTTGCAGTACCCTCAAGCCCAATCATACCCTTATCACCGGTTGTTGGCTTACGTCTCATTGCTCTGAATGCCATACCAAGTGCAAATACGAAGAATGCAGCTGTGGTGGCAACAGCAGCAATAATTACTGGAAGGGAGATTTTGAGAAAAGAGACATCTGTATTGATTAACATCATTGAACCAATGAACATTGACACAATTCCTCCTATGGTTAAAGGACCGTATGTAGGTGTCAGGGCTTCAAGTATAAACATCACTATTCCCAGTATAATAAGTGCAAGCCCAGCATAGTTTATGGGGAGTGTCTGGAAGGAGAAGAAAGCAAGAATCAGTGAAAGTGCGCCAATGGCACCTGGAACAATCGCACCTGGATGGGTAATCTCAAATATCAACCCATAAAAACCAATTATAAGCAGGATATAGGCAATGTTCGGATTTGCCAGCCTTGAAAGGAATATCTCCCTGAAACTCATTGGTATCTCAACCACATCGGCATCCTTTGTTTTTAAAGTTTTCTTTTCTCCATTTATATCTACTTCCCATCCATCAATTTTATTCAAAAGTTCCTCAACATCCCCAACAATCAGGTCAATCACTCCCAGGCGTAAGGCCTCATCAGCAGTTATGGATACAGACTTCCTTACTGCATCTTCAGCCCATTTTACATTTCTTCCCCTTTTCTTTGCTATTGCCTTCAGGTATGCTGCAGCATCATTTTCCATTTTTTCCTTCATTGTTTCGTCCACCTTTTCTCCACCAGGGCTCACTGCAACTGGATGTGCTGCACCAATGTTTGTGCCAGGGCACATTGCTGCTATATGGGCAGCAAGTGTTATGAAGACCCCTGCTGACGCATCCCTTGCACCATCAGGATAAACATACACCACAATGGGCACTTTTGAATTGAGTTCAGCCTTCACAATATCCCTCATTGCCTGGTCAAATCCACCTGGTGTATCAATGGTGATAACAAGTGCTTCAACATTTTCCCTGTTTGCCCTTTCTATTAAATTTACCAGATAACGGGAAGATACAGGACCAACAATACCGTTAAAGTGTCCAAGATATACAGTCACAGAAAAGAGAAGTATTATACTCATAGTAAAACTATAATCACCAAAAGACCAATGTCAATAATGGATAAGGCTGTTTTTTTCAATATATTAAGAATAACTTGGATTTAAACCCTTGCGAAATCAGCATATTTGATTATTATAAAAATGTAAAATATCTAACTTTCTATCCTTTATCTTAAATGCGGATTCAAAAAGGGAGGTGTGCATGGTATATCCTGTATTTATTAATGATATTCAAAAAATAAAAGAAATAGAAAACCCTGAAGAATTGAAGTCGGTCACAGAAAAATACATATTCAGGGCAAATGAATATTATCTTTCACTCATTAACTGGGATGACCCTGATGACCCAATAAAAAAGATTATTCTTCCTCAGGTGGAAGAACTTATTTCCTGGGGTAGGCTTGACCCCTCTGATGAGAAGCGATACACAAAGATGCAGGGGCTTGAACACAAGTATGGGCCAACTGCACTTTTGCTTGTTTCAAGGAGTTGTGGAGGTATATGCCGTTTCTGTTTCAGGAAGAGGATTTTCATGAAGGAAAGGATGGAGATTCTCACTGACCTGGATGCAGCAATAAATTATATCAGTGAACATGAAGAGATAAACAATGTGCTTTTGACAGGTGGAGACCCATTTATGCTCAGGACTGAAAAACTCACACGAATAATAAGGAGGCTTCTGGAAATTCCGCATGTTGATATGGTAAGGATTGGAACAAAGATGCCTGCATTCTATCCATTCAGAATTACTGAGGATAAAGAACTGATTGATTTTGTCAGTGAGTACAGTGATGGAAAGAAGAGGATATATGTCATAACCCAGTTTAATCACCCGAGGGAGTTAACTGACTATGCAGTAGAGGCCATAAATTTATTGCTCAGGGCAGGTGCAATCCTTGCCAATCAAACACCTATACTTCATGGTATTAATGATGATGTTGACACACTCACAGAACTTTTTGAGAAACTCAGTGTTGCAGGAAGTCCACCTTACTATGTGTTCCAGAATAGGCCTTCCAGTGGGAATAAAATCTTTGCAGTCCCAGTGGAAGCAGCATACACTATTCTGGAAAAGACCAAGGAAAGGTTATCAGGGCTTGCAAAGCGTGCAAGGTTCATAATGTCCCATTCCACAGGCAAGATAGAGACAGTTGGTCTGAGTGAAGAATTTGTATTCTTCAGATATCATAATGCAGCGGACCCTGAGAACTACGGCAAACTCTTGATATTCAGAAGAAATCCAGAGGCATACTGGTTTGATGATTATACACAGCCTGTGGAGGAGTTTGTCCCTGACTTTTCAGAGAGCGTATCGTATTTTGAATAATCCAATAATTTCTGGAACAAAAAGGCCTCCTCTTCAGTCCTTTTTGTTGACAAGTGGGCTTTATTGGTTAAATTAAAAAAAAACAAGAAGGAGGTCTTTTCATGAGAAAAGGGACAATAATCCTGTTTATGGCAATTATACTTTTTGGAAGTTCCATTGATCCGGGTGGTGTTTTCCTTATGATCTTCCCTGGTTCAAGGGCAACTGCACTTGGTGGTGCATTCGCAGGTGTTGAAGGGGACGTGTTTGGAACGTATTACAATACAGCATCACTGGGTTTTGCCAATAAAAAACTCATTGGACTACAGCATGCAAACTGGCTCACAGGATTATGGCCTGATATGTACTATGAGTATCTTGCATATGTCCATCCTTTGAAAGAAGACCTTGTTATAACGGGTGCATTCACATACATCACAACAGGGGAAACAGAAGCAACAGTGGGTGGTGAGGTGATTGCAAGGTTCAGGAATTACGATTTTGCAATAAAGGTTGCTGTTGCCAACAGGTTGAATGACAGAATGGCAGTCTCTCTTGGAATTAAATACATATACAGTTTTCTGGCACCTGAGTGGCTTGTGAGGGAAGTACTTGGTGCAAGGGGTGGTGGACAGGGAAAGGCGTGGGCAGTGGATGGTGGTTTCTTCTATAAAATCCTGCCCAATCTCAACCTTGGTGTGGCCATTCAAAATATTGGAACACCTCTCCAGTATCTTGATGCTGGGGAAAAGGATGACCTTCCAAGGACATTGAGAATAGGTTTGAGTTCAGTGCCATTTGAAAATGATATTCACAGGGTAATGCTGAATGCCGATATAACAAAGATACTTGTTGGAGTAACCTCAAATCTGAGGGATGAGTTTGAAGATACCTGGAAGTCCTTTGGAATTGAATACAGTATATTCAACATATTCAGTTTAAGGGCAGGTTATTTCATTGATATACTTGGCCACAGGGTTGGCCTGACCTGGGGTATTGGTGTTCACTACAAAACATTCCGTTTTGATGTAAGTTCGGACCAGAAAATCTATGAATTTGAAACATCCAACTACAGACTCTCAGCCCAATACGCCTTCTAACATAAAAAATGGTGTTCTCCTCCTGAATAAACCAGAAGGGATGGGTTCCACCCATGCCCTGAATATTGTTAAAAGAGCATTGAGATTGAAAAAGGCAGGGCACGGTGGAACACTTGACCCATTTGCAGAGGGTTTGCTCTTAATCCTGATTGGAAAGGCTACAAGGTTTATGGAATATTATGGGGAGGAGAAGGAGTATGTGAGTGTGATAAGGCTTGGGGTGAGGACGGATACTGATGACCCTGATGGAGAGGTGATTGAAGAAAGGGAAATCAAGGATATTGACATAGAAAAGGTTAAAGAGGTTTTGAAGAAGTTTGAAGGCGAATTTATGCAGAAGGTTCCACTATACAGCGCAGTGAAGATTGATGGTAAGAGGCTTTACAAACTTGCCAGAAAAGGGGCCAAGGTTGAACTGCCCGAAAGAAAGGTTGAAATAAAGGAGATAGAACTCCTTGATTATTCCCTGCCATTCCTCACGATAAGAACCGTCGTGAAAAAGGGTGTTTATCTCCGCTCCCTTGCAAGGGATATTGGTGATGAACTTGGATGTGGTGCATACCTCTATAAATTGAAGAGGATTTCTGTATCACCCTTCACGATTGAGGATGCCTATACAATTGAGGACATAAAGAATGGTAATTATAAGATTATCCCCCTTAAGGACGCACTACCACATTTCCCATCAGTTACCCTCAGCGGGGACGATGTGTGGAAAATAAGGCATGGGATGAAGGTGAGGGGATTTTATCCAGAAGGGATATACTATGTGAAGGACTCCCTTGGCAATCCTGTTGCAGTTGCAAGGGGAATAACATTTGGTCTCAAGCCAGAAAAGGTGATAAATGAAGGTGTATAACTGGGATGAATTGCCAGAGGTATGGGGTGTAATTGCACTGGGCAGTTTTGACGGGGTTCACCTTGGACACCAGAAACTTCTCAGTTTTGCAAAGGCAAGGGGTAGTCTTACAGTGGTAACCTTTACACCTCATCCAAGGCTCTTTCTTGGACTGGAAAGGGAGAATTTTCTTCTAACCCTTGATGAAGAAAAGGAGGAATTACTTTTAAGATATGGGGCACAGAGGGTGATATTCATAGATTTTAATAAGGAATTTTCCGGGTTTACACCATCAGAATTTGTTAAAGAGGTCATAACAAATAGACTGAAACCCCACAGAATTGTTGTGGGTTTTGATTACCACTTTGGTAAGAATAGCACAGGTCATGCAAGTGATTTAAAGGCGCTCTGTAAAAATTATGGGATAGATGTTCATATATTCCCTGAAGTGATAAGAAACAGAAAGCCTGTGAAGAGTACCCTGATAAGGAATCTTCTTAAAGAAGGGAAGGTTGAAAAAGCAATGGAGTATCTTGGGAGACCGTACAGATTTAGCGGTGATGTCGTGAAGGGAAAGGGTTTGGGTTCAAAAATAGGATTCCCAACGGTTAATTTAAAGGTGAATCCCCTGAAGGTTTTACCAGGGAATGGTGTGTACGGTGTTCAGGTGATGGTAAGGGGTGGCATTTATCCAGGAATGTTATATATTGGTGATAGACCCACCATTGGTGAAAAGGATACATCCATTGAGGCTCACATCATTGGATTTGATGGAATGATTTATGGAGAGAAACTTTGTGTGGAAGTTTTTCACAAGATAAGGGAACAGGTAAAATTTGAAAGTATGAATGAACTTAGAAAAAGGTTGGGTGTTGATAGGGAAACTGTATTAAAAAAGATGAAGGAGGTTAAGGATGGTGCTTGATAAGGAAAAGAAGGCAGAGATTATTGAAAAATTCAAAAGGGGTGAGAAGGACACAGGTTCACCTGAGGTTCAGATTGCACTCCTCACAGAGAGAATCAACTATCTTACCGAGCACATGAAGAAACACAAGAAGGACCATCATTCAAAACTTGGTCTTTTGAAACTTGTATCAAGAAGAAGGAGGCTTCTGGCTTATTTGAGAAGGAAGGATTTTGAGAGATACAGGAAACTTATAAAGGAACTTGGATTAAGGAAGTGAGGTAATCTATGTATCATTCGGTTGAAGTTGAGATAGGTAAAAGAAAAATATTCATAGAAACAGGAAAGGTTGCAAGACAGGCCAACGGCTCTGTAACTGTGAGGATGGGGGATACAGTTGTTCTTGTGACCGCCTGTGCTGAAAAGGAACCAAGGGAGGGAGTTGACTTCTTTCCTTTGATAGTTAACTACGTTGAAAGAACCTATGCTGCAGGTAAAATACCGGGTGGATTTTTCAAGAGAGAGGGGAAACCATCAGAAAAAGAGGTTCTCATCTCTCGGCTCATAGATAGACCCCTCAGGCCTCTATTCCCTGAAGGGTATTTCAATGACACACAGGTGGTTGCAATGGTTCTTTCCCATGACCAGGAGAATGACAGCGATATACCTGCAATTATAGGTGCATCTGCTGCCCTTGGTATATCAGACATACCTTTCAACGGCCCTGTGGGTGCAGTTAAGATTGGTTATGTGAATGATGAGTTTATTGTGAATCCCACAATCAGTGAACTCGCAGAGAGCAGGATGGAACTGGTGGTTGCAGGAACAAGGAATGCAATCACAATGATGGAGGGGAAACTTCAGGAAGTGGATGAAGACATTGTTTATACTGCCATAGAAATTGCCCACAGGGAAATACAGAAGGTTATTGATGTTCAGGAGCAACTGATAGAGGCTGTTGGCAAGGCAAAGATACCTGTGGAGGTTCCAATCATTCCTGAATCCTTGAGGAACAGGGTTATAGAGGACATAAAGGATGATATTGAAAGGTCACTTGCAATACCTGGAAAACTTGAAAGAAAAGAGTTTTACGAATCTATAGTGAAGAAGGAAGAGGAACAGTTTGAGGAGGAGGAAAGACCTTTAGTAAGAAAGATAATTGACGATTACAGGAACGAGAGAATGAGGGAGATGGTTCTGAAGGAAGGGAAGAGGGTTGATGGTAGAGGCCTCAAGGACCTTAGACCAATAGTCTGTGAGGTTGGTGTTCTTCCAAGGGTTCATGGGTCTGCGCTCTTCAGAAGGGGAGAGACTGTGAGTCTCTGCACGGTTACCCTTGGAACCAAAGAGGATGAGCAGAGGATTGATGAACTTGTTGGTGAGGGATACAAAAGATTCATGGTTCATTATAATTTCCCTCCATTCAGTGTTGGTGAGGTTTCTCCTTTAAGGTCGCCTGGAAGAAGGGAGATTGGCCATGGTGCACTTGCAGAGAAATCCCTTTCCTTTGTGATTCCATCAGAAGAAGAGTTTCCCTACACGATAAGGGTTGTCTCTGACATCCTTGAATCCAATGGCTCCTCTTCCATGGCAACGGTCTGCGGTGGGTCACTGGCACTTATGGACTCTGGCATTCCCACAAAATGCCATGTGGCAGGAATATCCATAGGTCTGATAAAGGAAGGTGAAGAATACAGGCTGCTCACAGACATACAGGGTGAAGAGGACCATCATGGTGATATGGACTTTAAGGTGGCAGGAACAAGGAATGGAATAACAGGGATTCAACTTGATACAAAGATACAGGACCTTGAGGCGAAGATTCTCCATGAGGCATTGTTCCAGGCAAAAGAAGCAAGGGAGAAAATCCTTGAGATAATGGAGAAAACACTTCCTGAACCAAGGAGCAGTGTTTCCACATATGCCCCCAAGATTGTTGTAATGAAGATACCAAAGGATAAGATTGGGGAGGTGATTGGTCCTGGTGGTAAGACCATCCGTGGAATTATAGATGAGTCAGGTGCAAAACTTGAAATTTCCGATGATGGTGAGGTCACAATCTCCGCCCAGGACCTTGATGCAGTTGAAAAGGCCATGAAGATGGTGAAGGAGATAACAGAGGAGATTGAGATAGGGAGTGTGCATAAGGGTGTTGTATCAAGGATTATGCCATTTGGTGCGTTTGTGAAGATAGGTATGGGGAAAGAGGGACTTGTTCATATATCCCAGCTTGCTCCATACAAGGTAAACAAGGTTGAGGATGTTGTTAAGGTGGGTGATGAGATAATGGTGAAGGTGATCTCCATTGATGACATGGGGAGGATTGCACTTTCCAGAAAGGCACTTCTTGATACAAAATCTGATACAAAGTTAGAGGCCAGAAAGGACTTCCACCCCAGAAGGAACTCTGGTCATAGAAAGGGAGGATTCCATAGGAAAAAAGACTATCATTAGTTTTGATGTTGGTGGGCATTACATAAAGTATGCCCGCATCGTGGATGGTAAATCAGAGAGATTGAGAAAAATAGAGACAAACAGGGAGGATGTGCTTTCCTCCCTTTATTCTATTCTGGACAATGCTGAAAAATTTCATGGTATCTCAGTGGGATTTCCAGGATTTGTTAATAATGGTGTTGTGATGTATCCTCCCAACTTTCCTGCAATAGAGATTCTCCCAGTCCAGGAGATACTTCATCAAAGGTATAATGTGCCTGTTGTTGTTGAGAATGATGCAAACCTCTATGCCCTTGGAGAGTACACTGCAGGTGCAGGAAAGGAAAGTAAGAATATGGTTCTTTTTACGCTCGGGACAGGGGTTGGTGGTGGAATAGTAATTGATGGAGAGATTTACAGAGGGTCAAGGGGTTTTGCAGGGGAATTGGGACATATAATAATCAATCCTGATGGTCCACTCTGTGGTTGTGGAATGAGGGGGTGTCTTGAGGCATACATTGGAGCGGAGAGAATTATTGAGACATTTGTTGGATATAGACGGAAGGGGTTTGCAAGTGTCCTTGATTATCCAGAAAGTGTAAAGGAGATATATCTTGCCGCAATGAATGGTGACCCTCTTTCCCGGTTTATCTTCAGCCTTGTGGGGAAATACCTTGGTCTTGCCATTGTGAGCCTTGTTAACATACTTGACCCTGACCTTTTTGTTATAGGTGGTGGAATTTCAGGTGCATGGAAGTTTATAAAGGTAGGTGTTGAAGAAGTTTTGAGCCAGAGGCTTATTGAAGGTGTTAAAGTTAAAAGGGGGAAACTTGGTGATAGGGCTGGTATTATTGGTGGCTGGTATCTCCTTGAAAAGTATGGACAGCATCAGGCTTCCAGAACCCATTGAACACCGATTCTTCCTTGAGGATGCCCTGAAAAAGAGGCGTTCATTAAGGGAGTACTCTGGTAAAGAGGTTTCAATTCAGGCACTTTCAAATCTTCTATATGCAGCACAGGGTATCACAGATACAGTTAACAATTTCAGGGCTTCCCCATCTGCAGGTGCCCTCTATCCCCTGACCATATACATATTATGGAATGATGCGTTGTGGAGATACGAACCTGAAACCCATACAATTTACAAAATAAGGAATGATAGAAAATTGAAAAAAGAGTTGTATATGGCCTGTCTTCTTCAGGAATGGGTGTTGAATGCACCTGTAGTTTTCGTGTTCGCAGCAGATTATCAAAAAACCGCTGTAAAGTATGGAAAGAGGGCTTGGAGATACATTTACATGGAGGTGGGGCATGCATGCCAGAACCTGCTCCTTGAGGCTGTCGCACTTGGTATGGGTGGTGTTCCTGTTGGTGCATTTGAAGATCACCGGGTAAAAGGAATATTGGATATAAAAGAAGAACCTGTTTACATTGTGCCTGCTGGATACAAACCCTAATTTACAATCAAAGTTTTGTAAACCTTTTTTCCAATCCTTACAAAATATACACCTGAGGGTAATTGAAGGTTCAGGTTTGCAGTTCTTTTATGGAAAAGCACACTTCCGTCGGTGGTTGTTATGATTATATCTTTATTTTCTGGGAAGAAGATTTTTAACTTACCCGTATATACAGTTCTCAATAAAGCTGAATTTTTATTTCCTTCCACCAGAATTTTCCTTTTTACTACTTCTGAATTATACCCATAACCTTCAATAAGATACATGGCTCTATCACAAAAACCCCTGTGGGTATATACGTATTTTTTCATTCCTCCGGGTGCTATATAAAGTTCTTTCTTTCTATCACCTGAGAGTATGAATACCTTCCATTCTTTTATATTTTCATTGTTTGTCCTCCAGATAATTTTATTACCATCCGATGTTGGAAATCCAGCAATTTCAATATTAATTGAATATAGAGGAGCCTTCCAGTAATAGGTTATTGAGTATGTATTGTTGTTTTCATCTGCTTCATTCACCCTGTCTTTCGTGTCAATTTTGAAACTAAGGGTATGCGGACCAGGTGTTGTAACATATAACGGGTAGTTTTTATTATAACCATATGAACCATTTGGAAGATTTTCTATAAAAAAGGAGTCCAGAACTGCCTTTGATTCGTCAATATAAAGTTTTACCCAGATGGTATCATTGTAGGGAGTATTGGCATTACTATCAGCAAAGGCAAAGTGGATGTAACATGTGTCATTGATAGTAAGAGTATCCGAAGTTGTGGCCGTGGTGTCATCAAGAGAGTCAGAGCAAACTAAGGGGTAGGACCACCCACTCGGTGTGTAGGGATATAGGTCTGGTTTTGCATAATTTACAACAGCCCTCTTCATGTAGTCACCAGCATAGATGTCCTCCTGCCAATTAGGATTTGAAGGTGGGAGTTTCCAGAAATTACATCCAGAGGTGTATGCAGCATCCATCAGATTATAAGGTGAGTTGGTGTCAGTTTTTTTATTACCTATCCAGAATCTGCCATAAAATTGTCTTGAAAAGTTAGAAACATCATAGTTTATCCAGTACCAGTATCCTGTATTCAGGGTGATTGTGGAATAAACCTGGAATTCTACTGTCCCAGGAGAACTGCCATTGTCGTTCCAGACAAATAGTGTGCATTCAAATACAGAGTCAGTAGCCCCTGATGGAACATATACGGCCAGTAAGATATTTTCAAGCATACATGTATCAGAAAGGTCAATTCTAACAGCTTCATACTCTGCTGCCCATTGACCAGAATAATATTGAGTAGGAGTTCCATCATCGTTAAATATAGTATCAATTTGAGATGCCTTGAATTTTCTCAATATGGTTGGATGAACATGCATATTCTTACTGACACTACTGTTAATTAGTTTGACACAGGTGTTTGTTTTTAACTGGATTGTGGAGGGTTGGATATGTTTTTCCAGTTTACAGATACCCACAAGGAAAATTAATAAACCAAACATAGCGCACCTCCTTTTACAATATAATTATAAGATAAAAATCTTCCCTGTCAATTATTCTTTACTCCCCTGAGTTTCCCTGTGAACCAAACTGGAAGATTTATGTTTCTTAAAAAATCGCCCTTGACATTGCTGGTTAAAAATTTAACATATAAATATGATAGAATACGAATGTAAGTCATGTGGTAATATCATTCTTCTTGATAAAGAAGATGAACCATTTTGCAGTATATGTAGAACAAGAATGACAGAGATAGGTGAGAGGAAGGGCAAAAAAGGTTTTAAGAGGTTTGTCTGTCCAGAATGTGGCAGGGTCTTCTGGGGTAATCAATTACCCTACAAGTGTCCATTCTGTAATTTTACCTTCCCCAGTACACCCCTTATTAAACAGGAGGAAAAACTTTAAGAAAGGAGGTTTTATGAAGAAGTTATTCTGGCTTGTTCCTGTATTACTTGTGTTTGTTGTTTCCTGTTCAAGGACACCTGCACCACCCACAATTGAAACCCATCCAACTTCATTAAGAACCATTCATGGACCTGACCTCAGCACAAAGCAGGATTCTTCAGGTATTGCAATGGCACTCAGTGCAACCATTCAGGGTATCAATGAATTTGCAGAAGGTACTTATGGATTTCTTGGTGCACTTGATTCTCTTACAGATGACCTTGGAGATTATGAATACTCTGATGGAACCTGGACATGGGAGTGGAGTTATGGAGTATATTCGTGGAGGATTACCTGCACAGAAAGTTCAAGTGGCTATACCTGGAGATGGTATTTCAATGGTGAACTTTACTATGAAGGATTTGTAAACAAGGATGGGGAGTCGGGCTGGTGGAAATGGTATTCTTTAGGGGAAGTTTATTTTTCCTTTGAATGGCAAGATACAGGTGATGGTGGATACATAAGATGGTATGATGGAGACCTTGATACAGGGACCCTTTATATCAGTTTTGAATGGACGGTTGGGAGCAACTATGTAGAACTTTCAATTTACTCCTTTGGTTATTACGATTATGAGTTCACAATCAGGGAGTACGATGACTATCATGGCTATGCCTATGTGAAGGAGAACGGGGTTCAGGTTGCATATATTGAATGGGATACCTCTGGAAACGTGGTTGCATGGGATATGAGCAAATAACTCAGAGGAGAAAAAAAATAACCATCCCCCCTTGACAAAGGGGGGTTTTTTTATATTTTTTCTATTGCGCAAAAGACAATAAGGTCTTTGACAACTGAATAGGTATAAGAATTTGGACAAGCTACTAAGGGCGTATGGTGGATGCCTCGGCAGTAGCAGGCGATGAAGGGCGTGGCTGGCTGCGATAAGCCTCGGGGAGCCGTCAAGCAGGCGTAGATCCGGGGATGCCCGAATGGGGAAACCCGGCGGGGGTAATGCCCCGTCACCCCGAAAGGGGAGCCAACCCGGGGAAGTGAAACATCTCAGTACCCGGAGGAAAAGAAATCAACCGAGATTCCCTGAGTAGTGGTGAGCGAAAGGGGAACAGCCTAAACCACTGCTGTGTTAAAGGCTGCACCCGTTGCAGCAGTGGGGTCGTGGGAGCCATTCGGAGTCCTGTGCAGGGGACTCGGGGAGTTACAAAATTCCCACTTAGCCGAACCTGTCTGGAAAGGCAGGCCACAGAGGGTGACAGCCCCGTAGGCGAAAAGTGAGGAATCTCCCTGGAATGGTTTCCCGAGTACCTCGGAGCCCGTGGAACTCTGAGGGAATCTGGGTGGACCACCATCCAAGGCTAAATACTCGCTACTGACCGATAGTAAACCAGTACCGTGAGGGAATGGTGAAAAGCACCCCTGGCGGGGAGTGAAAAGGACCTGAAACCATACGCCTACAAGCAGTCGGAGGGTCTTGTTCTGGAATGCCGCAAGGCGCCGGAGCAAGCCTGACGGCGTACCTTTTGCTTAATGGGCCGGCGAGTTACTCTCTGTTGCGAGGTTAACCCACTCTGTGGGGTAGCCGTAGCGAAAGCGAGTCCGAATAGGGCGACAAAGTAGCAGGGAGTAGACCCGAAGCCGGGTGATCTATCCATGGCCAGGGTGAAGTCCGGGTAATACCGGATGGAGGCCCGAACCGGTTGTCGGTAAAATGACATCGGATGAGCTGTGGATAGGAGTGAAAGGCTAATCAAACCCGGTGATAGCTGGTTCTCCCCGAAATGCATTGAGGTGCAGCCTCGGGTGGTCAGTGATGGTGGTAGAGCACTGGATGGGCTAGGGGCCTAACCCGCCACCGAACCCAACCAAACTCCGAATGCCATCACTCAAAGCCCGGGAGTGAGGCTGTGAGGGATAAGCTCCATGGCCGAGAGGGGAACAACCCAGACCGTCGGTTAAGGTCCCTAAATGCAGGCTAAGTGTTAAAGGATGTGGGGTTGCTAAGACAGCCAGGATGTTGGCTTAGAAGCAGCCATGCATTTAAAGAGTGCGTAAAAGCTCACTGGTCGAGCGACCCTGCGCCGAAAATGAATGGGGGCTCAAGCCTGCTACCGAAACCGCGGAATCACCCTGATGCTTTGCATCAGGGAGGTTGGTAGGGGAGCGTTCCACCAGCGCTGAAGCAGGACCCGCGAGGGCCTGTGGAGCTCGTGGAAGTGAGAATGCCGGCATGAGTAGCGATAAACACGATGAGAATTCGTGTCGCCGAAAGCCCAAGGTTTCCTGGGGAAGGTTCGTCCGCCCAGGGTTAGTCGGCCCCTAAGGTGAGGCCGAAAGGCGTAGCCGATGGGAAACGGGTTAATATTCCCGTACCACGCATGTAGCGTTTGTACCTGAGGGGGGACGCAGGAGGGTAGGCGCAGCCAGGCGCTGGTCGTCCTGGTCCAAGCCTGTAGGAGGGGGAGGCAGGCAAATCCACCTCCCCATAACTCCGAGAGGCGATGGGGTGGCCGTAAGGCCGGAACTGGCCGATCCCACACTGCCAAGAAAAGCCTCGCAGGGAGTTGCATGCGTGACCGTACCGCAAACCGACACAGGTGGGCTGGGAGAGAATCCTAAGGCGCGCGGGTTACCCCTCGTTAAGGAACTCGACAAATTGGCCCCGTAACTTCGGGAGAAGGGGTGCCCACGTTAGGTGAAGGACCTCGCGTCCGGAGCCGAGGTGGGTTGCAGCGAAGAGGCCTGGGCGACTGTTTATCAAAAACACAGGGCTCTGCGAACTCGTAAGAGGATGTATAGGGCCTGACGCCTGCCCGGTGCCGGAAGGTTAAGGGGAGGGGTTAGCCGGAATCTCCGTGCGAAGCCCTGAACCGAAGCCCCGGTAAACGGCGGCCGTAACTATAACGACCGTTGTAGTTACGTAAAAAAACCTGGCTATATGCTGGGAAGTCCGGTGTATCCAGGGCTACTGCACCCCGAGTGCAGTAACAATGCCTCTGGTGCGGATAACCAGCAGGAAAGATTCCAGGGAGGTTTTTATGGATCCAAGGATAAAGAAGGTGCCTCCGAAAATCGGCTGGTATCTGGCTGGTTTTGCGGATGTTTCTGACCTTCTTGGAAAATCCTCAGAGGCCATACGCCAGGTGCCACGAAGGACATAACCCCTGAAGGGGATGTGCCGTCGGTCCTTCGGGTAATGAGATGGTCCGATCTCCATAGCGATATGGAGGGGCTTGTAAGCCCGTCAGCCTGAAGGCTGATAACGTAAAAAGAACGGTCCTAAGGTAGC
>Ga0190359_1000500_pt1 | contig 26275 bp, 21 predicted proteins | sample 48721823_MG_FD_161269 | JGI IMG/M metagenome (GOLD analysis project Ga0190359, IMG submission 161269) | Hydrothermal vent microbial mat bacterial communities from Southern Trench, Guaymas Basin, Mexico - 4872-18-2-3_MG | ecosystem: Environmental > Aquatic > Marine > Hydrothermal vents >... | reverse complement strand
GACATGCGGCTAGAATATTTCAATCCTTCAATTGTATTTGTTGAAAGATTGTACGTATCTCCGATCTTTTCTATTTCTTCTGGAGTTTTTCTTGAAACTTTACCTTTGCCACCACAAATGGCAAAACCGTACTCCCCTGGTTTTATTGCCTCTTTTAAGGCACCACATGTGACAGTAGTCGTACCGCTAGAATGCCAATCATAACCTAAGACACAAGAGAGAGCTTGAAACCAAAAAGGATCAGAAATTCTTCTTAAAAATTCTTCACGACCATATTCATAAACGATAACATCTGTAATACTTTTTGAAAGACTAACCATTCTTTTAAAGAGCCATCTAGGCGCTTTTCCTCCATGAAGTGGAAGGTTTGCAACACCAGTTCTAGACATAAAACATTTTCAAAACCGACTTTTTTCAATATAACCGTTATCAGGAGATCAGTTAAAGTATTAATCAAAAAGAATACTTTCAATGACCCCTTTTTTAGGTATATAAACTAGAAAGTAGTATACAGTATTAGATTGACGTAAGATACGGGGGACATGCCAACCCCCATACGGTTGGCATTTCTGCCACATAATTTCATTGTTTAGATTCATCCCATCCCCTCCTCTCCTCTTTTTTATAACAGTCTTTTTTAAATATACAACATATATGCCCTACGAATTATGCAACGTCAATTATCATCATTTGACATCAATGTTATTGTTTCAGAACTTCAGAAACTAGTAGGATGTCAAGTTGATAAGATATATCAAATATCTCGGAACGAGATCCTAATTAGAATTAAAAATATCGAAAATAAAGAAAAATACACAATTTATGTAAGAAATAGTGAATTAATTGCTGTTACTCGGAAAGAATTTGAGAAACCTACAAGGCCTTCGACGTTTGCAATGACTTTAAGAAAATATCTATCAAATGGCAGAATTATAGATATTTCACAACATGAATTTGATAGGATAATAAAATTTAAAATAGGGAAAAAAGAAGGAGAATATTCTCTCGTATTGGAATTCTTCTCAAATGGCAATATAATTCTTGTTGACCCTGATGGAAAAATAATAATTCCGCTTATACGTCAAACCTGGAGGGATAGAAAGGTTAAAGGAAGAGAGGCTTATACACCACCACCCCCTCAAATCAATCCATTTAATTTAACTCTAGATCGTTTTACAGATTTGATAAAGAACAGTGATTCAGATCTTGTACGCACTCTTGCTGTAAGTTTAAATTTGAGTGGAGCCATTGCTGAAGAAATTTGTACTCGAGCCAATGTTGATAAGAAGATCAAAATAAAAGATATTGACAACGAAACTATAGAGAAAACATATGAATCTTTAGTTGGATTTTTAGAATTATTTAAAAATCAAAAATTCGAACCTGTTTTTGTAAAAAAAGATGGGGTTATTATTGATATTCTGCCCTTCAAATTTGAAAGTTATAAAGATGTAGATTTTGAAAAAACATCTTCGTTAATAGAGGGATTAGAAGAATTTATCAAAGTCGAAAAAAAAGGCATGGTAAAAAAGGAAAGTCCTACCGATAAACTTGTAGGTAAGCTCCAAAGACAACTTAACCAACAGAAAGAAACCATTAAAAAATTCGAAGAGCAGATTGAGCAGAAAAAGTTTGAAGGAGACTTAATCTATCTTAATTTTCAAGATGTTGAAGCACTCTTAAATGAAATAAAACAGGCCCTAGAACTGAAAGATAAAGAAAAAGAGATTGAAAGAATTAATAAAAAAGAAATTGTGAAAATCTTTGATCCAACTGACAATCTTTTAATTATCAATCTTAAGGACACTATTGGTAAGAAATACGAGGTAAAGATTAGTTTTAGAAAATCTGTTGCAGAAAATGCAGAGAAAGCCTATGACGATCTTAAAAAACTAAAAAGCAAGCTTAAAGGCGCTAAAAAATCTATTGAGAGAACAGGAATGGAAATAGAAAGCGCCTTAAAAAAGAAGGAAATTGAAAATAAAAAATCAGAAGGAAAAATCGAGAAGAAAGAGCATTTGTTTTGGTTTGAAAGATATAGGTGGTTTATCTCTAGCGATAGTAATATAATCATAGGCGGTAAAGATGCAAAATCTAATGATCTTATCGTTAAAAAATATCTAAAAGAGGGTGACCGTTATGCTCATGCTGACATCCAAGGAGCTCCTAGCATTATCATAAAAAGTAAAGATTTCAAAGGAGAAAGTTTAGACATTTCTGAAAACACTCTTGAAGAAGCTTGTATATTTGCTGCATCTTTTAGCAAGGCTTGGAAGCAGTTTGCCGAAGCGCAGGCTTACTGGGTTTTACCAGAGCAAGTAAGTAAAACTGCTCAGAGCGGCGAGTTTGTTCCCCGTGGTGGTTTTATTATTCGTGGCAAACGCAATCATAAGCAATGTAAACTCGAGCTTGCTATTGGCTCAATAGAAATAGATAATCAAAAAAAGATTATGTGCGGTCCAGTCAATGCCATTAAAAAACATTCAGAAAGATATGTTATTTTTGTGCCTGGGAGCATAAAGAAAAACGATTTTGCTAAAAAATTAAGTAAGGCTTTTGATGTTGGTTCAGATAGTATTGACCGAATATTGCCACCAGGTGGAATATCAATTATAGAAACAGTTGGGGTTGAGCTATGAAGGTTATCTTCAAAGATCTAAAACACGGTGAGATCAAACTCATCCCTGAGAACCTAGATGACATTTGGCATCTATACAATATCATCGAGGAAAAGGATCTTGTCAGGGCTATCAGCTTTAGGACTGACGAGCAAAAGGATGATAAAAAACGCTCCAAGAAGGCTGAGAAGAAGCGCATGAAGCTAGGAATACGTGTTAGCGAGGTAAAGTTTCATGAGTTCACAGACAGACTTAGAATACATGGTACTATAGAGGAAGGCCCCCAGGATTTGGGTTCGTTTCATACACTTAACGTTGATGCAGATAAAATGGAGCCAATAACCATAATTAAAGAAGAATGGAAACATTATCAATTACAAAGAATAGATGAATCTGTAAAACTTAGAAGTCAACCAATAATAATTTTTGTTTCGCTAGATGAGGATAATGCAACAATTGCGGTTCTACGCCAGAGTGGTGTTCAATGGATAGCAGATGTTGATTCCAAACGCTCTGGAAAGATGTACGAGAGCAAAGATATACAAAATGAATACTTTGGAGAGATATTGTCGATAGTTAAAACAAATAAAACCAAGGACTCAACACTTGTAATAATTGGTCCAGGTTTTACAAAAGATCATTTCGCAAAATATGGTAAGGAAAAGAATCCAGAAGTTTTTGAGAAAACAGTTGTACATGCAACAGGACATTCTGGGATGAATGGAATACAAGAAGCGATTAAAACTGGTATTGTTAAACAAATCACAAAAGAAAACCGCGTCGTATTGGAAACGGAATTTGTTGAAAAACTCTTTGAAGAGATTAAAAAAGATGGACTAGTAACCTATGGATATGACGACGTAAAAAATGCTATTTTGAGTGGCGCGGTTGATAGATTATTGATAATAGATAAAATAGTTAGAACAAAAGATGGAGAAGATTTATTAAAAATTGCAAAACAAAACAACAGTGAGTTTACAATAATAAATACAATTCATGAAGCAGGAAAAAAAATGGAAGGAATTGGAGGCATTGCCGCCCTATTACGTTTTAAAATTTAGAGTTTAAGTTCTACCTGAAGATCTACCTAAAGTTTTAAAGACATTCGCGAAATTATAGTTCTCTACAGATACGACTTTATCTGGATTTTTAGGGTTCGAGTTGCTTTCTTGGCTCAAACCCATTTCTCCGTTATCATCGTTACTACCCTCTGTATTAATGTCTTTGATAGAATAATCATAGTAATTGCAGGTTACAGTATATGTAAAAGTATCTCTTCCAAAGATTTTTTCTCTTAACCACATAAATGGTCTTAAAATTGTTTCTTTTTCATCAAGCTGATATTGTATCTGATAGCTTATACTGGTTGATCCGGCAGTTTGATTTCTTACTTCTTCATCGAGCATCTCTCGAGCGTCTGAAGGCGATTTTGCTCTAATTGTTCCTATGTTAAGTGGTGCGTTGGATGTTGTTGAAAGAGTTACATTTTCAGCATTTTTACCTAATTGCCCTGATGCAATCTCAGTTCCATCTGCATCTAAAAGCGAAACATATAGGGTGTCCGTTCCAAATAGGCCAGTTAAAAGTTTACCAAATCCAAACAAGCCAGAGTTCTTATCAGTAAATTCAATAAAAACATCTACATTCATAAGTGTTGGTGCTGCTGTAGTTGGAACAACATATTCAATAGATTGAACATCATTTCCAATTATTTTATCCTTAACATCTACAGTTGTAGGTTCTGTAGATACTGATTTTATATCACGACTAACATCATACTCAGAATACTCTACTTTAGGTTCTGAAACTTCTTCATTTTTATTATTGCCTGGAGCTAAAAGAATTATCCCAACTGCTGCAACAATTAGAATTATTACTCCTATAATAGCAATTATTTTGTCACTTTTCTTCAAATTCATAAGGTCACCTTTATTTTTATTTATTTAATTCTATCTTTCTATATTTATAATTATAAACTCCCCTATTTAAATTTTTCCTATTTTTTAACCCTACATACGTAAATATTGTAAAAAATAAACAAAAACTAATTATTAAATTTTTTGTTTATTATAAATTTCATATGACTAGATTAAGAGGCTGGCCACATTTTGCACATTTATTATCGTTTAAACCACTTAAATCTATAGAAAAGCCAAATCTTTCAATACATACATTGCCACAGCTTGGACAAAAAGTGTTTTCATAATCTCCATGAGGTACATTTCCAAGATATGGATACAAAAGGCCTACCTCTTTTGCAACTTCGTATATCTTTAACAGAGAATCAACAGGCGTTGCTGGAACGTTTTTCATCTTGTAATCAGGATGAAATCGAGAAAAGTGAACTGGAACTTCATTTCCTAATTTTTCAACGACCCAACTACAAAAACCTTTAATTTCTTTCAAAGAATCGTTATAACCAGGAATAACCAGATAAGTAAGTTCGATATGAATTCCAAGTTTTTTGGCAAGTAAGCAGGTGTTTAAAACTGGCTCTAATTTAGATTTACAAATCTTCTTGTAAAAATCTTCAGTAAATGCTTTTATATCGATGTTCATGGCATCTAAAAAAGGCGAAATCTCTTTGAGGGGTTCTTCCAAAATATATCCATTTGTAACATAGCAAGTATACAAGTCAGCCTTCTTTGCAAGTTTAGCTGAATCTAAAGTAAATTCATACCAAATTGTTGGCTCATTATAGGTGTAGGCAATACCTTGACAATTGTATTGTTTAGCAATCTCAACAGAATCCTCAGCAGACATATCTCTCAAGTAAGAATAACCCAAATCAGCTGTTGAAATGCTATAATTTTGACAATAAAGGCATTTAAAATTACATCCAACAGTTCCTAAAGAGAATGCATTGGTTCCTGGATGGAAATGGTACAAAGGCTTCTTTTCTATTGGATCTACAGCCATGGAAGAGTAAGAACCATAAATCTGAGAGTATAGCTTTCCATTTTCATTTTTACGTACACCACAGATGCCCTGATTAGATTTGTTTAATTTACATTTATGTGCGCAGAGAGTACATTGTACTTTTTTATCTGACAGTTTATTCCAGAATCTTGCCTCTTTTTTCATTATTAATATTCAAAAAGAAGATAATGTAATTAAACTTATTCCCCAAGAACTAAACCCCTAAAACTTCTCAAAGTTCCCTTGCGCGGATATTGGTCATTAATCTGAGGTTCGCTTTTACTATATTCCTTTAGTATCTCGTCAGTTCTAAGTATGTAGCGGGTATAATAAAATGCTTCTTCCACAGAAACCTTGCCATCTTTAAATAAGTTAAGTTTGGTGGCTCTACCTCTCTCATGAAAACCAGCTATGAATCCATCAGCATCACCTGATTTGATACCTTCAAACCATATATTTGAAAATAATGGACCTTCAATAACACTAGAATAAGCAGAACGATATTTGCTTGAACTAGCAATTACGACACGACCGTTTCTAGGTATTTTAGATCTTAGAAGGAAAAATGTCGGAAAATCATAAATAGTTTTATCAGCAAAACCACCACCAAAACATGCATCTACAAGCACACAAACTTTTTTAGATTTAAGACTGGATAACATTACACCAAGCTCTTTATCCTCAAGTATGTCATCGCCCCAAAGATATACTGAACTTCTTTCGAGAGCTTTACCCCCTGCTGGTGCTTCAGCATCCCCACAGCCATGTCCTGCAAGCCAAATAAAAACTTCGCTATCATCAAAGTTGTTGGCCTGCTCTACTACATACTCTAAAGTTTCAATCACTTTTTCTTTAGTTGCACTTGCATAATGTATATCGTATTTATGCGAACTACTAGAAAGATCACCAATTATCTCTCCAAGACCGTCTTCGCTACGAATAAATCCATCGTCAAAATGAATCCAAACATTTGAAGTAGGATAATTATAATTTTCAATGAAATATGCGGCCATTTCTTGAGCAAGATACAGACCCCCATTGCCCAATTTACTTTCGTTGTCTTCTGGAAAGTTTGCCGCCATTATAAAGACAGCCCATTTGTGTCCACCAGGTTGAGCTGCTGGGTTCGATACTCTCACATCTATTGTTTGAATATTTGAATAATCTGCACCATCCCATGCACGAACATATATTTCATAATCCCCATCTTCTAATTGATAGGTTGTCCATTCGTAACTCCAATATGTTGTGCCTGTTGCTTCTTCCCAATCAATATTGTTAAAAGATATCTCAACTTTTTTTATTGTTTTATCATCGTCTGGATCAGATGCAGTTCCAGAGATTTGAACAATTGCAGAAACCACCTGCCCATATTTTGGGTTTTTAATCTCCACACTTGGTTTATGGTTAACCTTATGTTCTTCCTCTAAACAACCAGATAAAATTGGAATTAGTGTTAGTAGTATGACTAGTACAACGATTATTTTCTTATTCATAGGATATATCAGTTAATATTTTTATGATTTATCATTTATATTATTTTATTAACAACTCTTACCTAATTTGTAAAACAATAAAAGTTGAAATCGTAATTCAAAAAGTTTATCATGGAAATAATGTTTCCAAAAGTATACCCGTATGGGGGAAGAAAATTGAAAAAAATGACGTATTCTAATAGCGGGGTAGACATCTTCAAAGAAGAAAAGGCCATCAAAGGACTTATTTCCAGTATTAAATCTCAGAGAAAAGGCCTAGGCAAACCAATGACAGGGCATTATGCAGGTCTTATAGATTTTGGAGAATATGCACTTGTTTTATGCACTGATGGCGTTGGAAGTAAGGTAATGATTGCAAATGAAATGAAGAAATGGGATACCATAGGCATAGATTGCATAGCAATGAATGTTAACGATGCCATATGTGTTGGAGCTGAACCACTTGCTTTTGTAGATTACTTGGCAATTGACAATCCAAGAGAAGAAATTACCAAACAAATTGGCAAGGGGCTTTCAAAAGGTGCCGAATTATCAAACATCTCAATAATTGGTGGTGAAACAGCTTCTCTACCAGAGATTATTAACGGTTTTGATTTAGCTGGTACATGCCTTGCGTATGTTAAAAAAGAGAATATAATTCTTGGCAATAGGATAAGACCAGGAGATAAAATAATAGGACTTAGTAGTAGCGGAATTCATTCTAATGGCTATTCGCTTGTCAGGAAAGTTATAGAGAAAGAAGGTCTTTCATACTCAGATAGATTTCCAGACCCATATTACAAAAATAAGACTGTAGGAGAGGTATTACTGACTCCGACTCAGATTTATGTAAAAGAAACCGTCGAGTTGTTGAAAAAAGTAAGAATCAATGGAATTGCCCATATAACTGGGGGCGGACTTAGAAATCTACCAAGACTAAATGAAAAGGTAAAGTTTGTGATAGATAATCCATTTGAGCCTCAACCGATATTCTTTTTGCTTCAGAGATACGGCAATATCGATGATAAGGAGATGTACCAGACATTTAACATGGGTATGGGTCTTGTAGTTATTGTTCCTGAAAAGTATGCCAATGAGACAGTCAAGATATTAAAAGAACATTCCAAATCAGAAGTAAAAGTAGTAGGAAGGATTGAAAAGGGAACAGGTGTGGAGAATGAAAAACTTGGAATAAAATACTAAGTTTAAGTTATCTCAAAAGAATTGATAATTTGATTTATTTCTGACTCGTGTTCTTCATATAATGATGAGGGTGTGCACTCAACCACTATATCAAAATATTTTTCATTGTTTGTGATATGTATTAACTTACCTTTTGTAGCATATTCACTATTTTCATATTTTCCTTCGATATTAAACTCATAAGCTTCGACACCATTTATTGTAATTGAGTTACTTGATACAATTGTAACGTTAGAATCCGAACTATTTAAAAATAATTCAATTGTTTCATTGACGATATCACTTAGATTTTTTCCCGAGTCCTCATTTTGAAGTTGAACAACGATAAACAAGCTATAATTCTCATTATTAACAGGGCATCTTAAAAAAACACCACCACCAAAACCACCACCAAAACTAGTAGGTCAAGTTTCGGATTTTTCCCAACTTTTTGGAATAGTCATTTTAAAACCGATTTCTTCATTATAATATTCATAGGTTTCTTCATTTACCAGAATAAAAAACAAGGCGCCAATAAGAATTGCAAAAAGTATTGATGCTATCAACAAATTTCTGATTTTCATATTTTCTCGATTCTAAATCAAATCCTAAATTATAAAACATTGGTTAAAAAGAAATGCACATAAGAAAAAGTAGCGGGGAGTGGATTTGAACCACTGATCTACGGGTTATGGGCCCGTCGGGATCTCCTGACTACCCCACCCTTATAGGTATCAACCTATTAGATTGATACTCGCTATGATGGGTAGTCTCCACCGCCGTACACTCTAGCAATCTTTTGGGAATAATGTTTCTTATACTTAAATTTAGTACCTATCCTTAATCTCCAAATACTAAAAACTGAACCATTAAAAGACGTATCTTGGTGCCAAATTCTTGAATGAACTTCAAATTTATCGCAGAAGTTTTTAACGATTTTTAAAAATTCCACATTTTTATTTGTAATTACAATATCTCCCGTTCCAACATATCCATCTGAATCTATAAAACCTGATACAAATCCCAAAGCGAAATCATCATTTTTTGTGTTTTGAATGTTTTCGATTTCTTCTTTAAAATCGTTATATAGTTCTTTAGAGTTGATCCTAATAACCAAACAACCATGATGTTCCATGATATAAGGGCTTATGCCTATTTTTTTTAGAATTTTTAAAATAAATTCAGCCACATCCTTATCCTTTGTTGGATTTAGATAAAAATATGTTTGATAGTGCCTACATTTGCCCTTGTACAAATATCCGTCTCCAATAAATAAGCCAAACAAGTAACCTTTTTCTTTTTCATTTAGGAGGGATAACATAAGTTTTAGATATGCCTTTTAATATATTAATCTCCCAAGAGTTGGTTAAAAGTATTAGAGAAAAACATTATAAATCCCCTTCCAAATTGAGATTTGAGGAGGTTGTAAAAGGATATGAACATCCAAACTCATCTTATTAAAAAAACAGCCAAATCGCAAAAGGTTTGTACTAATTGTGATAAAACTATCTCCATAGGTGAAGTTTATCATCTTGAAGAAGGTGTAAATCAGCATCTCCATTCACTTCTGGCTCGTCGTTTTTGTTCTGAATGTTATGGAAAATTTGGCGAAAAGAAGCTATTGTCTGGCAACAAATAGAGTTTAGATTTTTTCCAAAAAGGTTTTTCAACATTATATGTATTAGATGTTTTTTGTATCTGCAGGGGTACCCGAGTGGTCAAAGGGGTAGGGCTTAGGACCCTATGACGTAGGTCTTCGAGCGTTCGAATCGCTTCCCCTGCACTATAATGAAAATCATTGCATTTGCCGGTATGCCTTTTTCTGGCAAGTCTGAAGCTGTAAAGATTGCAAAAGAAATGGGCATTCCAGTTGTTCGTATGGGAGATATGGTCTGGGAAGAGGTAAAAAGACAAGGACTAGAAATAAATGATGGAAACGTTGGTCGCATTGCAAATGATATGCGCAAATCCCATGGGATGGACATCTGGGCAAAAAGAACAGTTGATAAAATACTAAAAATAAAAAATGTTAACAAACTTGTTATAGACGGTATTCGAAATTTTGAAGAAATAGATTTTTTCAAGAAGATGCTTGGCGCTAGTTTTGTGATAATTGCAGTTCAAGTATCAGACGAAACTCGATACAAGCGCGCAATGAGTCGTGGGCGTGAAGATGATAGCATGGACATTGAACTAATAAAAGAAAGAGATCGTCGAGAAAGAGGCTGGGGCCTAGACAAAGTAATTGCATCAGCAGATATTGTTATTTCGAATGAAGGAGACATTAAAGAATTTCGCAATAAAATTAAAGACATTCTTAACAAAATTTGATTTTTAGGAAACGATAACCTTATTTACACTTTTTCTTATTCCCGGACATGGGGTTTACTTATGTTCGAAGCAAAAGTTACAATTGGTCTTAAAAAAGGTGTCTCTGATCCAGAAGGAGCTAACACTTTAAAGGCTTTGAAGTTACTTGGTTTTGATAATGTTAAGGAAGCTAAAATGATTCGGACTGTTGATCTTCTAATTGACGGCAAAAATAAGGATGAAGTAAAGAAAAGTGTCGAGCAAATGTGCCAACGATTACTTACAAACCCTGTTATTCATACATATGATATTAAAATAATTGAAAAATAATTTTGGGGGATTTGGTGGATTTAGATAGACTTTTCAAGAAAAAATCTGAGGATTTTGATCTATACGAAATAGATATTTTTTCAGCTTATGATCATGAGTTAAAAGGCATAAGCGAGAGAATGGGACTTGCACTAAATATAGATGAAATGAAGAGAATTAGGGAACATTTTAAAAGCAAAAATAGGAATCCTACAGATGTTGAACTACAAGCATTAGGTCAGGCATGGAGCGAACACAGCTGCTATAAATCGTCAAAGGTCCCTCTTAAAAAATACATATATGGAATAGAAGAAGATAAGATAGTTGCGAGAGAAGACGCTGGTGTAATAGAGTTCGATAAAGATCATTATTATTGTGCAGCACTTGAAAGCCATAATCACCCTAGTGCCGTTGAACCATACGGTGGTGCTGCTACTGGTGTTGGTGGCATTGTACGAGATGTGGTTTGTATGGGTGCACAACCTATAGCATATGTTGATCCCTTGTTTTTTGGACCACTTGATCTCTCTTTTAGAGAATTGCCACGTGGTGTAAAGCATCCTGCCTATTTGTTTAAAGGAGTTGTTGATGGTATACGAGATTACGGCAATCGTATTGGCATACCAACTTTATCAGGACAAGTATATTTTCATCCCGGATATACTGGTAACTGTTTAGTAAACGTGGGATGCATTGGTATAATGAAAAAAAAGGAGCTTATTCATAGTCGTGCAAAAGCTCCTGGAAATGTATATGTCTATGTTGGTGGTAAAACTGGTCGGGATGGCATTCATGGCGTAACTTTTGCATCTACTGAATTAAATGAAGAGAGCGAAGAAAGTAGCAGATCAGCAGTTCAGGTTGGCGATCCAATTACAAAGGAACCTCTGATTCATGTAACTTTGGAATGCAATCGAAAGGGGCTTTTAGAAGGTTTAAAAGATTTTGGTGGCGGAGGGCTATCCTGTGTCTGTGGTGAACTTGCATATGAGGCTGGTTTTGGTGCAGAGGTACATCTTGACAATATACCATTAAAAGAAGAAGACCTTTCTCCATGGGAAATTTGGATTTCTGAAAGTCAAGAGCGTATGATGTTTCTTGTTAAACCAGAGAATGTTGATAAGGTTCTTCATATTTGTAAGCAGTGGGATGTAATAGCTGTGCCAATAGGTAAAGTAATCAAGAATAAAATTACACGTGTTTACTACAAGGGAGTTAAAACCCTTGAGATGGATATGGACTTCTATACCGGTGGGCCTGTTTACAACAGCCATCAGAGACCATACAAAATATCATCTAAAACCACTGTTTCAGTTGACCCTGATTTTACTAATATTAATGATATTCTGAAAAAACTATTATCATCTCCAAATATTGCTTCTAAGGATTGGGTTATACGTCAGTATGATCATGAGGTTCGTGGAAATACTGTTATAAAACCACTTCAGGGAAAACTTGGTTTTGAATCTCATGGCGATGCTACTGTTCTAAAACCACTTGAAAACAGTTTCCGGGGATTAGCTGTAACTGCTAATGTAAACCCGCGTTTTATGGAGCGTGATCCATATTGGGGTGCCTGTTCTGCCATCGATGAGACTTGCCGCAATCTAGTAAGTGTTGGTGCAAAACCTGATGCACTTTTAGATTGTTTGAACTTTGGCAACCCTGAAAAACCAGACAAAATGGGAGAATTTTATGAAGCTTGCAGAGGTCTTGGCGATATGGCTCGAGGGTTAAAATTACCCTTTATGTCTGGAAATGTCAGCTTCTATAATGAGTCCATTAAAACTGCTGTTCCTCCAACTCCTGAAATCATGGGCGTTGGAATTGTAGAGGATATAAGAAAGTGTGTAACTTCTGACTTTAAATCTGAGGGGAATCCTATTTACCTTGTAGGTAAAGAAACTGAAAGAGAAATGGGCGGATCAGAATATTATAAAACCATGAATGTTGAAGGAGGCTTTGTTCCAAAAACAGATATTAAAACTCTAAAGAATTGTATGAAGAGCATTTTGTCTGCCATCGGTAAAAAATACATTGCTTCATGTCATGACATTAGCGAAGGGGGGATAGGTGTTTGTCTCTCTGAAATGTGCATAGGTGGAGATATTGGAGTGAATGCAGATATAACAAAAGTTGCAAAGGATCTGCGCTCTGATTTCAAACTATTTTCTGAATCAAACACTCGTTGGATAGTTGAAGTTAAGAAAGATAAAAAGAAACAGTTTGAAGATGTTTTAAAGAAAAATAAAACTCCTTTTGTCAAAATTGGCGAAGTAAAAGGTAATAAGCTTACGATTAAAGATAATAAGAAAAAAATTATTGACCTAAAAGTTGACATTTTAAGGGATCATTGGAGTCGGCCCATTTGGGACAAGATGGGATAGAAATATTAAACAACATCTAACTCTTTTACGGGTAATAGTGATGAACGAACCCTTTCTGAGCTTCGGCTGTGATGAAGATCTTGAGTACTGATATCAGATATGCTTACTTAGCATATCTGCAACTTTTTCTAAAAATTCTTTATCGCCCCTGGTAAAAGCATCTTTTTTATCGGAATCAATGTCAATTTCAGCAATAATTTTACCATCTTTTTTTATCGGGAGTACAATCTCAGATTTCGTACTAATAAAACAAGATAGATAACGGTTATCGGCATTTACGTCTGGGATAATCTCAGTTTTTCCACTTGCTGCAGCACTACCACAAATACCTTTTCCGATTGGAATTTTAGTATGCTCTGTAGCTTGTAAGCCTTTCCAAGGGCCAAGAACTAAATCATTCCCTTCAACAACATAGATGCCGATCCAACTATATTTTTCAAAATTTTCATAGAGAAAGTTTACAACATCTTGTAAAATATTTGTCTCATGAGTGAAAAGTATCTTTTTTATTTTGTTCTCAGCCACCAGATAATCCAAAAAACTTCACCTCATTTACTATAATCGGAGAGACTAGTTTGTCTATCCTTTGGACCGAGATAAATCGAAGCCAATTCCTCTTTTTTTGATGGGAGCTCTATTCGTCCATACTGCCCTCCACCACCAGGGATAATTATTACTTTTTTATCTCTGAAGGCTTGGATGGCTTCAGTAACTGCAGGTACTGTAACTTTTGAAATTTCTTCAATATCAACATCCAATAAAACATTGATTTCGCTACCGAAAGCATCAACAAGCTCATTCCATCTTTTAGTAACAGTCTGTGTAAATGGATTGTGCTGTCCAACAGCTTTTGTAATAATTTCTGCGAGCGGGATAAGATGAACATACGGTGGTCTGTAATCTGGATGATGTGGCTCTTTGAAATCTGCTTTTTCATTTATATTGTCCTTTACCCCCCTCTTTATTCGTTTCCCACAGCTGCATTTCCATTTTCTACGAATAGCTTCCTCTAATGTATAATGAGTAAAACAACCGCTGCAAGCAGTTTCATGATACTTGCCTTCTTGCGGCGGCAGGCCAACATTTAGAACAGCTTTATTGCCACCTTCCCTGAGAATTGCTTTCTTAACTTCATCAAATGTAGCATCTTTTACCTCAAAACGATTAAATTCCCTAGCAAGACGTACTGGATGTGGGCTGTGACAATCACTATTTGTAAGAAAAGTAAGTCTGTGCAACTCTTTTATTTTATCTGCAAGATCAGTATCTGCACTAAGGCCCAATTCAACAAAGCTAACATAATCTGCCATACTCCCATAACAATCTTCAAGATTCTTATAATAAGCATACATCGCAGTCCAAGGAGTAAAGGCATGAGCAGGGCCAATAAGTGCTCCAACATCTTTTGCGATTGTTGCTAGTTCCTCACCAGTCATATTAACATTTGGACGGCCATCAGTTTCAAGATTTCTGGATTTAGATTTAATACGTTCTTTAAAATCCTCTGCAGCAGACATGCTAGGAAAATAAACCAGATGGTGAACACGTTTTATAGCTTCAATCTCAGTGCTAAGGATAAAGCGGGTACCATTCAATTCATAAGTGCCTTCATCAACAAGATCGCATTGTTTTATCTCCTTCATCCATCCGCCATGTAAACAATCTCCAGTTGCTACAACATTGACGCCTTTACGTGGTGCCTCAATTGATATCGTTTTAATATTCATCTTGTCACTAGTAGCACCGGAAAAACGTGAATGAATATGTAAATCAGTGTTTATAATCATAAAATCCCCAGATTAATTGGGTAAATAGAAAAGAGGGTTTTAGTATTTACTGAATAACTATTCTTTCTTTGGCGGAATTTTTTCCTCTTTTGGTGGTTCTTTGGGCCCTGTTGGTGGTTCTCCATCTGGTTCTTTTGCTTTTGCAGTTGGAATTTTTGGCTTAAAAAAGGTTTTATTATCGATTATCTCTAAAATACCTGCTATTAAAAATATTATCCCAGACAAAAGAAGCAATATCGCACCTATACCTAGACCCCAGCTGAAATTAGCTTGACCATTTACGGCGTTCTCACCTAAAGATTCACTTATTATTAACGTATGATTTCCACCCATTGGGCTACTAGAAATCGAATTTAATATTTCACCGATGCCTCCATCTCCAGAATCCCCAAATGATCCAAGCAATACAATTGCTAGAAGTAATACCGCAATGACAACTATAAATCTAATACCTCGAAAGAGATATTTGTAACCAAGTTTTCGACTAAGATGAACTCCAATAGTAGCCAAAATCATAAAGATTAAACCAACCAATATTATCAGATAAAACGGAAATACAACTGCACCTGCAGGTATTGAACCTTTAACACTGGGCATTGTAATTTGAACGCCATTCACCCCATCAATAGAAAGGACGTCAGTTTTTTCAGTGGTAATTACCCCTTCAACATTAATATCAGCAGAAACTACGTACCATGTATTTAAAATTCCAAAAATTGCTATTATTATTGCAGTGATGCATAGAATGTTTCCAATACTTTTTAGATTAAAGCCATCAATATATAACATTGAAACAATTCGAGGACCAAGACCATATTTTTTATGACGTCGATAGATTTTAAATAGTATCAATGCTAACATTGCTGCAGTAATAATTGCAAAGATTAAAACAAAATTGTAGAGGAACCATTCCAATAGAAATAGCATATTGTTAGCAGGCATAACACATTCTCCCCATGTAACACCATCTTTCATATAGTTGCCATTCATATCCACTCTATATTGGGGCCCCAGTGGGCCAGCACGACCTAGGGCCAAATCTTCAACACTATCAACTTCACCCCATAGAAATTCACCATTATACCAGCTTTCTTGTGTAATGTCTTTAAGAATATACTCTTCATTTACTCTGTACACCTTACCATTAGAACCAACAATGTCACTTGAGATGCCGACCTTACCAGAGCAACTTCTCAGATAATTAGCATGTGAGCCACGTGCGACGTAAACCTTGATGTGATTGCCTTCTTTTTCAACTTGATTCCATGTTGCACTTTGACCGCTGTAATGCTGACTATAAGCCACCCATTTTTCTCCTGATGACGGTGTTACAACCTCCACCATTTCCCAATCACCCTCATGACGATTATGTTCTCCGGCATTAAATGCATAAAACATCCAATATTGGATGAAGGGAATTCCATTTTCGTCCCCCTCAAGATAGTAAACAATTGACTGATAGTTTTGGGATTTATAGTGATCGATAACGCCATTATCATCAGGCGTCCCTTCTCGATTATCAAGATAGGCTACTTGATTGTCATCTATGGTTAATGTCTTTAAATCTGAGTTATCAATGTGATAATTTGCATCAACAGGATAACATGTTTCTTCACCTTCAAAATACAGTACAGGTGCATAATCTTCAGGCGATTGTGCATTGCACGTCACACCTATAAAAGACATCAAAACCAACAGTCCAGCTATTATTAAAATCTTACCAAAAATTTTTGTTTTCATATCTTTTCTCCCTCATTTCCTCCCTCAAAACGTACTTAAACTAATCTTCGATACGCTTTTAATATTTTGTTAATTTGTAACCAACTCCTTCTTACTATTATATTATATATAATAGTAAGGTTTATTAGGGTCTACTCCATATGAAAACTGTTAAAAATTTACACTAGCGATGGGATGGAAAAATTCCGGAAAAAAGTACTGGATCTAGTGTAGATTATAACAATGAAGTGAAAAACATGGATAAGGAAGAAAATAGAGAAAACGGAAGCTACGATACAGACTCAATACAAGTTCTAGAAGGGCTTGCAGCAGTTAAGAAAAATCCAGCCATGTATATAGGAAGTACAACAGAGCGAGGACTTCATCATCTTGTATATGAAGTAGTCGACAACTCCATAGATGAGGCACTGGCAGGATATTGTAAAAAAATCATCGTATCTTTAAACAAGGATGGATCTGTAACTGTTGAAGATGATGGAAGAGGCATACCTGTTACAATGCATAAAAAGTACAAGAAAAGTGGTGTTGAACTTGTCATGACAACACTTCATGCTGGCGGAAAATTTGATAGCCAAGCATATAAAGTTTCAGGTGGTCTGCACGGTGTCGGTGTATCTGTTGTTAACGCTCTTTCAGCTTGGCTTGAAGCAACTGTTTGCAGAGATGGAAAAAAGTATTATCAGAAATATGATCATGGTGCTGCAATCGCACCTTTAAAAGAAATAGGCAAGGCCGAAAAAAGTGGTACAACAATTCGCTTTCTTCCAGATGCTGAAATTTTTGAGGTTACTGAAATTAAATACGAAACAATTGTAACCAGATTAAAAGAACTGGCTTTCTTAAATGCAGGTCTTGAAATTGAGATTACAGATGAACGAAGTGGACAAAGTGATAATTTCAAGTTTGATGGAGGAATAGTCGAATTTGTCCAACACATAAATAGGAATAAAACTCCACTTCACCCAAATCCAATTTATCTAAAAGCTGAAAAAGAAGATGTTGAAGTGGAAATATCGATTCAATATACTGATGGATATACTGAAAACATCTTTACTTTTGCAAATAATATAAATACTCATGAAGGTGGTACACACCTCTCTGGTTTCAAAGCTGCACTTACACGTGTTTTAAATGATTATGGTAGGAAGAATAACTTGTTTGAAGGTATTGATTTTAGTTTAAGCGGCGAGGACTGTCGTGAAGGAATAACAACAGTTATATCTTGTAAAGTTAGACACCCACAGTTCGAAGGGCAGACTAAAACTAAACTTGGAAATTCTGAGGTTAGAGGAATTGTCGAAAGTTTAACTAATGAAAAACTTAGTGAGTTTTTTGAGGAAAACCCTGTTGTTGCAAAGACAATTATTAATAAAGCAATTACAGCAAGTCGAGCTCGTGATGCTGCAAGAAAAGCCCGTGAACTGACACGCAGAAAAGGGCTGTTAGAATCAACAGCTTTGCCAGGAAAATTAGCGGATTGTTCTAGCAGAGATCCTAGCAAAGCAGAGCTATATATTGTAGAGGGAGACAGCGCTGGTGGATCTGCAAAGCAAGGTAGAAATCGTGAATTCCAAGCCATCTTACCATTACGTGGTAAAATCCTTAATGTTGAAAAAGCACGTATGGATAAAATCCTAAAAAACAATGAAATCCTTGCATTAATTACAGCTATTGGCACAGGAATTGGGGAAGAATTTAACATCGAAGGCGCCAGATATCATAGAATCATAATCATGACTGATGCAGATGTTGACGGAGAGCACATAAGAACATTACTTCTGACATTTTTCTTCAGATACATGCGACCACTCATTGAAAAAGGATTTCTATATATTGCACAGCCTCCATTGTATAAACTTAGCAAAGGGAAACAGGTTTCATATGCATATACAGAAAAGGAGAAAGATGTAAAGATAGAGGAGCTTGGAAAGACTGGGGTGGGCATGCAAAGATATAAAGGTCTTGGTGAAATGAATCCAAGACAGCTATGGGAAACAACTATGGATCCAGAAAGTCGTATGATGTTACAAGTGTCAGTTGATGACGCTGTAGAGGCAGATGAACTTTTTACAATTCTAATGGGTGAAAATGTGGAACCAAGACGTGAGTTTATTAAAACTCATGCTAAAGAGGTAACTAACTTAGATATATGAGGTGATAAAAGATGGCAGATGAAAACCCAGATACAAAAGATCAAATCCGTACAATTGAATCTGAGATGAAACGTGCATTTATTGATTATTCAATGAGTGTAATAATGAGCCGCGCTCTTCCGGATGTTAGGGACGGTTTAAAGCCAGTTCATAGAAGAATCCTGTACGCTATGAACGACATGGGCCTTACCCACGAAAAGTCCTATAAAAAATCTGCTCGTGTAGTTGGAGAAGTACTTGGTAAATATCACCCGCATGGCGATCAAGCAGTTTATGACTCCATGGTTCGTATGGCACAGGACTTTTCTCTCAGATATCCTTTAGTTGACGGCCAAGGGAATTTTGGCTCAATCGATGGAGATTCTGCGGCCGCTATGCGATACACGGAAAGCCGAATGTCAAAGATAGCAAAACTAATGTTAGAAGATATCTCAAAAGACACTGTTGAATGGAAAGATAATTTTGATAGTTCTTTGCAAGAACCTGAAGTGCTACCTGCCAAACTTCCAAACCTATTGGTAAACGGAACATCAGGGATAGCAGTTGGTATGGCAACAAACATGCCACCTCATAATTTAACCGAAATAATAGATGGTACTATAGCAGTTATTGATAATCCTGAAATTACAGTTCCAGATCTCATGGGAATTATTCAAGGACCTGATTTTCCAACAGGTGGGATCATCTATGGAAAAGCTGGAATTTTAAATGCATACAATGATGGAAAAGGATTAGTGAGAGTTCGTGCAAAAACACATGTTGAAGGTAAAGATAGGAAAAGAATTATCATAACGGAGTTGCCTTATCAGGTGAACAAAGCAAATCTTCTAATAAATATTGCAGATCTTGTTAAAAACAAGAAAATTGAAGGAATAAGCGACCTTCGTGATGAAAGCGATAGGGATGGAATGCGAGTTGTAATCGAACTAAAACGTGATGCAATAGAAGATGTAGTTTTAACTCAGCTTTACAAACATACTGACATGCAGTCAACTTTTGGCATACTTAATCTTGCGATTGTAAACAATGAACCGAAAGTTTTAGGATTAAAAGAAATTCTTGAACATTATATCAACTATAGAATTGAAATTATTACTCGCCGCACCAATTATGATCTCAACAAAGCCAAGGAGAAAATGCACATTCTTGAAGGTTTTATGATTGCTTTGAAAAACATTGACGAGGTAATCAAAATTATTCGTGGAAGTAAAACCGTCGAAGAAGCGAAGAATGGCTTAATGAAACGATTTAATTTTTCTGAATTACAAGTAAAAGCAATTCTTGATATGCGTTTGCAGAAGCTAACGGGCATGGAGATAGAGGGTGTCGAGAAAGATTACAACGATACCAAAAAATTGATAGAAGAACTTGAGCGAATGCTTGGCGACAGACAGAATATACTAAACGAAATTAAAAGAGAGCTTTTAGAAATAAAAGAGAAGTTTGGTGACGAGCGTAGAACAGAGATCGTTGAAGGTGAAATAGACATCGATATAGAAGACCTTATCCCCGAGCAAGAAGTTGTTATAACAATCACTGAAACTGGCTATATAAAACGTATACCATGCGAAACTTATAGAACTCAACATCGTGGTGGAAAAGGATTAAAGGGAATGCAGACCAAAGAAGAGGACATTGTTGTAGACTCTTTTGTAACGTCAACGCATGATTACATCATGTTTTTTACAAACCATGGTAAAGCTTTCTGGCTAAAAGGTTATAAGATTCCAGAAGGAAGCAGACATGCCAAGGGAAAAGCGATAATTAATTTGCTTCCACGGCTTGAGGAAGGAGAAGAAGTAGAAACGGCCATACCTATTCATGAGTTTGACGACGAGCATTATCTTGTCTTCTGTACAAAAAAAGGAATCATCAAAAAAACAGTTCTTTCAGCATATGGCAATGTTAGAGTTAATGGAATAAGAGCAATTAACCTTGATGAAGATGATGAGCTTATTGCCACGAGATTGTCGGATGGAAAACAAACCATTATGATTGCAACGGCAGACGGTCAGGCATGTAGATTTGATGAAGAAGAAGTCCGTCCAATGGGTAGAGTGACTAGAGGGGTTATTGGCATACGTCTTAGAAAAGGTGACAAGGTTGTTTCAATGGCAATTGTTGGTGAAGAAGGCAATTTGCTTACAGTCACAGAAAACGGCTTTGGAAAGCGTTCACCAATCCAGGAATATCGTAAGACCCATCGCGGCAGTAAAGGCGTTAGAACCATCATTACAAATGAGAGAAACGGAAAAGTACTTTGGGTCAAGGAAGTGATTGACGAAGATGAAATCATGCTTACTAGCAAAGACGGGATGATGGTAAGAATCCCAGTAAAAGACATTAGAATACAGGGACGCAGCACCATGGGCGTAACTATTATGAGGTTGAATAAGGGAGACAAGGTCGTTTCAGTAGCTAAGATAGTTGAAAACGATGATGGCGAAGACTATGAAAATGAAAAGTAGGATATGAGTATACCGCCAAAAATCTTTTTAAGTTCTCCTTAGAAAAAATGCTATGCACATTTTTAAAGAAAACGTCAGTGACAAAATAAAAAATATTAGTGGAATAACTGATTTTGATACATATATCAGAGATAAATATATGAAACAAGTCCAAATCGTATCAGAGATGGCAAGAAAGAAATTGAGGTTTTTTTCTCTATTCTTATACTCAGTTTGTTTTTTGTATTTAATAAACATATAAGTTAAAACAGGAAAAACAATTACAAATGATATCGTGATAATGTCTACATAAAAAACAAAAAATGAGGAGAAAATAAGTAGAATCCACATGAATAATCCGATATTAATCGTCCAATCATAACCAAGTAATGTACAAGTTGTTTTTATACCAAATTCTGTATCTGTTTTTATATCCTGCCAACTGGCAATCAGATAATAAGTGATAACAGACAACCCAAGTATCAATCCATAAATCAGGGCATCCATATTAAATTGAGCGTTTGTTGATAGCCATCCAACCAAAAAGGGCAATGTCCCCAGTTCCAACATATTAGATATAGAATCCAATGGCGGTTTTGTTTTAAATCTAATGGGGGGTGTATCATATAATATGTTAATAATTAGCAGTACTGCACCTGCAATAAAAACAGCGATATTAATAAACCACAAAATAAACAAACCCAAAAAAAAACACATACCTGATACAATCAACATTTCTTTTGGTGAAAGATATTTAAATATCCATATAGTGTTTTTTCTTGCAAATATGTCAAGTTTTTTATCAAAAACCATATTAGTAAGATGAACAAATTGAAACATAATAAGAAAAAATATCATTAAAATTGTTGAACGAACTGGAAAATATCCAACTGCATACCACATGCCAAGTAATAAAAAAGCAGATAAATTTAAAATATTTACAAGACGAGATGCAACCAGATATGCTAAAAGTTTTTTCTTTAAATACAACAAGTTTTTTAATTTTATCTCATTATCACGATCTAGTTTTTTTCCCCAGAACGTTTCCTCAAAATCGTTAACCATCCTGATTATCATCAATGTGATTTCTTCTATTAAAATTTTGTAATTTTTGAATTTGTTATTACATTATTGACAATAAACAAAAAAATAACAATTTTTTAGTACAGCATCACATATTTGAATTATAGAGATTGGTGCAGCGGGTTTGACAAAGAATGAAATTGATATTGAAGGATTTAAGATTCATATCAGTAGCCTAAAAGAGGAAAATTTAATCCCTGAATATTTTAGAGCTCCTCTTATAGCGCAATGGGAAATAACAAGAGCCTGTAATTTAAGATGCGTTTTTTGTTACAATAACTCTGGAAAAAAACATCCAAATGAATTGACATATGAACAAAAAATCAATGTCGCAAAACAGATTATAGATGAAAAGATATATAGATTATGCATTAGTGGGGGAGAGCCAATTCTAGATGAGTCTTTTTGGGACCTCGCTAAAATCTTTAAAAATGGAAATGTCTTATGCAACACGATTACAAATGGATGGGAAGTTAACAGTGAAACAGCCCCATTATATACAAAATATTTTAGTTCCATACAGATTAGCTTAGATTCTTCTAACGAAAAAATACACGATAAGCTAAGAGGCAGAAGGGGAAGTTGGAGAAGGGCAGTTAATGCTTGCAAACTAATTGTTGAGAATAAAGGACATTTAATGGTTTCAACTGTTGTTACTCCATTTAATATTGGGGAAGTAAGCGAGTTGATTGATCTTTCTTACAAGTTGGGAGCGGCAAATCATAGATTAGATGAAGCTATGCTACTAGGTCGTGCTGCAAAAAACAAGGACAGTGTTGCATTGACTAAAAAACAATATGTCGATCTTTCAAATATTGTCAAAGAGAAAAAAAAACAATATGAAAAATCAAGGTTTTTTATAGATTTGTTACCTAAAACTAAATATAGTTACATTGCAGCATCAGCCAAAATTCCTCCACTCTTAATGTATATATCACCAACTGGAACATGTGCAATAGATTCTGATATGCCTTTTTCAGGGGGGTCTTTAAAAGAAAAAACATTAAAAGAAATATGGGATGTACTTAAAACTAGCCACAAAAACAAGGAGTTTATTAGACAATCTCTGAAAGTAAAAACTAAAAAAGATTTTACAAAACTTGATGAAATTCCTTATTTAAAAGGTGAATTGCATGATCAATAAAAATTTAAAACCAAAACTGGCAAAAGACATAGTTTGGAGAGAAGAGGGAGAGGAAGGTGAGATAGTTAGTTTGGCAAGCTATGTCGGCGGACCCATCAGAATGTTGAATCCAGTTGCAAGCAAGATTATTAAGCTTTTAGATGGCAAACACACTATTGAAGACATAATTAATGAAATCATCAAATCCTTTGAAGATGTTGATTATGAGACAGCTGAAAAAGATGTACTAGATTTTCTAAAAGAGTTGGAGCAAGAAAGAATAATTGATGCAATTATCTAGATCGTCTTAGTTTATTTTTTTCTTTATAAAATTTATTATATCTGTTAGTGTGAGGAATAACCAGATTAGTAAAAAAATTACTGGAAGTATGTTTTGTATGTTGAGAACTAGAAGTATCAAAATAGCACCAGCAAAAAAGGAGATGCTACGGCCCCCAACAAGATTTACTAGATATTTACGATTATTGTGAATTTTTAGAGAGACCAATGCAAAGGGTAAACAAACAATAATTGAAATTGTTAATATGTCATTAAATCCCAGAAGATATATGGACAGCATCAAGGCAATTATGCATATAATTAATCCAGTTAATAAAGAGAAGAATCTGCCTAGCTTGGTACAAGATGTTACAATATTAAACTCTTTATCTACTTCAATGTCAATAGAGGTATAGGAAAAAAATACATATAAAATCATCAAGCCAATTATAAGACCATACATAAGGGATTCTAATTGCACTGGATTATTTGATATCGCCCAACCCATGAAGAATGGTAGTGTAAAAATTATTACGTTAGATATTGCATCCAATGGCGGTTTTGTTTTAAATCTAACCGGTGGAACTGAATAGATTATGCCAAATATGGCAATAAGTAATCCAATTAAAAAAACGTTTAAATTTGTAAAAAGCAACAGAATCGAGAGAGAGAAAATAATCAGAAAAACCGATGACCATAACATTTCTTCTGGCTCGATGTACATAAAAATTCTGACGATGGGTTTTCTGGCAAAAATATCAAATTTTTTATCAAACGTGTTATTAAGCATTGCACCTGCAGAATAAATGCCACAGAGCCCAATTAACGCAATAACGCTAGGTATAATTGGAAACTTTTGTATTGAATACCATTCGCCCAGTAAAAAAAATACTGAACCGAAAAACCATAACGAGAGTCTGCATGATTGTAAAAACGAAATTATTTTGTATTTAATTGACAAGGATTTAGTTTTCTCGCTATTTATCATTATAGGATTGTCGTAATTGTTTTTTTTACTATAAACTTTATTAGAAGTTTATGTTCATCAATTTGAACATATCTTATATTCTTAAAAATTATGCAATCTTTAATTAAAGAAAAAAGTATTAGTTTTACTAAAATGAATGATGATAAAAAGGTTAGTTTTACTATACCGCGAAAAGAAGGACACATAATTGATGATGTTCCTTATGTCAGCCAGGAAAAAAGTAGTTTTTGTTCCTATGCTTGCCCAACTATGATCTTTAAGCATTTCGAGGTTGACATTGATTTATCAGATCTTTTATTTAATTCAGGAGTTGGATATTCTCTTGTATATTCTTATCCTGATGCTCCTTATTATCTACTAGGCGGTACTCTATTATCACAATGGCGGTTGGATAAAGAATTTGTTGCAGATCTCTACGGTTTAAAATATGAATCATGGTATCCAAAAGACACTTCCTCCTCGTTAAATGATAAATGGGGTCAATACTGGAAAAAGTTGAAGGAATATATCAAAAATGACATACCGGTATCAACAAGTATTGATCTCTCCGTTTTACCCTCATTAAGAGAGCTAATTAGAGAATACTCTTGGATCGATACTATTAAAGTTCCAGATTATTTCTGGAATATTGTATCAACCGCTCACGAAATAGTTATTGTTGGGTTTGACGAAGAAGAAAATTTGATTTATTTTAATGATCCTGCTACTTCGATTATTGGTGAGGATAATAAGCAGAGTGGCAAGTATACTAGTGTTCCTTTAGACATTTTTGCCAAAGCTGTGAGCAGAGCAAAACTTGGGGGATTCTCTCCAAAATTTTTAATAAATATCTACAACAAAAATAAAAAATCGTTATCTGATGACGCGATTTTTAAGAAATCACATGAAAGGAACATTAAGAGAATCAAGGGAAATGTCTTATCATATGATCATTTCTGGCAGAAACATCCACTTGGATTAAATGCTCTATCCATTCTTAAAAAAGATTTCGAAATGGCATTAGATAATAAAAAGCCTGATTTAATATCCTTTTATAGAAGAGATGCTTTCAAAATTAATCTGATAAAAAAGTTATGTCTTTTTTTTATAAAAAGGAAAGATATCCCATTGTTTTCTGACGTCTTTGATAATTTCTACACAGTAATTTCAACTGAAAAAAAGTATATTGCTGAATATTTAAAAAACAAAAATAGCGGCGTTAAATTATTAGAGTCAGAAATAGAATATTTTAGAGAGGAGATAGATAATTGGAATCAACTTTCTGAAAACTATTCAATTTTCTACAAACAGATTTTTTCATCTAAACAGATGTTGAGAGAAATTATTTTTGAGAGCTATGTCTCACCCCTATCAAATATAATAAAAAAAGAAAAAAATATAGGTACATCTTGAATTTTGTTAGACTTGTTGATAAAGATACATAAGTTTAATCTGGACCTGGAATGGCAAGAACAAAATATTGAGAGCCATAGGTA